>Ga0315550_1000099_pt1 | contig 49782 bp, 40 predicted proteins | sample SalMarSW160190MG_2_FD_203100 | JGI IMG/M metagenome (GOLD analysis project Ga0315550, IMG submission 203100) | Salt marsh sediment microbial communities from the Plum Island Ecosystem LTER, Massachusetts, United States - Salt Marsh Sediment SW1601-90 ...
CACGACGGCCAGTCCTGCGCCGGCCCAATTGGCCCGCCTGACTCGTTCGTGCCAAAAGAGCGCCAGCAGCAGCGGCACGATGACGACGTACAGCCCGGTGATAAAGCCGCCCTTGCCGGCGGTGGTGGTGACCAATCCCAGTTGTTGAAGCGACGCGCCGCCAAAGAGGAGCAGCCCCAGCAGCCCCCCGCTGCGCCACAGCTTGTTCTTCTGGGATGGAGCGGGGGAAGGCGTTTGTTTTCTCCGGAGCCACTGCCAGACCAAGATGGGCAACAAGACCAAGCCGCCCACCAGGAAGCGCACGGCGTTGAAGGTAAACGGTCCGACCTGCTCGTTGCCGGCGCGCTGGGCGACAAAGGCACTGCCCCAGATGATGGCCACGGCGAGCAGGATCAGGTCGGCTTTGAGCCGCTGCACACGTATTACACTTATCATTGATTTATCAGAGAAACCGGGCTTTTGGCGCTCGTGCAAACAAGTTAATGGCTAGCGGGGGCTTTGCTCCTGCATATGTGGGGCAAATTGGCAATTTGCCCTACGTTGCAGCAGATTTTCGTCATTGAGGGTGTCCCAGCGGACATGGCGACTGCTCGAAAAGTATTTGGTAGTTAGGGATTGGACTTTGAACGCGCAATGCACGAGCTCGTTATCACGAATCACGAATCACGCATCACTCGTATCTCAGTGCGTCGATGGGATTGAGCAGCGAGGCCCGCCGGGCCGGGTAGATGCCGAAGAAGAGGCCCACCGCCGCCGAAAAGGTCGTCGCCAGCACGACCGCGTCCAGCGTGACGATGGAGCGAAAGCCATCGACCAGTGCGGAGATGATCTCGGCTCCGGTGGCTCCCAGGATGATGCCTATGATGCCGCCAAACACCGAGAGTGCCACCGCCTCAACCAGGAATTGCCACAGGATGTCGCGCCGCCGCGCGCCCACCGCTTTGCGCAGGCCGATCTCCCGCGTGCGCTCCGTCACCGAGACCAGCATGATGTTCATGATGCCGATGCCGCCTACTACCAGGCTGATTCCCGCGATGGCTCCCAAAAAGATTGTCAGCACGCCCGTGATCTCGCCAAAGACGGCGATGATGTCTGCCTGGCTGACCATGGAAAAGTCATCCTCGTCCCGAAAGTCGATGTCGTGCCGCTCGCGCAGGATGGCGGCCACTTGCTCCGAGGCCGCGTCCATGCGCTCCTCGTCCGACGACTGGATGATGATGGCATCGATCAGGTAGTCGCCCGACTTGCTGCGGGATGGGAAGAGGCGCGTCTGCGCCGTCGTCAGCGGGATGATGACGCTCTCGTCCTCGTTGCTGAAGGACGAGCCGCCCTTTTCCTCCAAGATGCCGATGACGCGGAAGGGGACGTCGTTGATCTTGATCGTCTGGTCCAGCGGGTAGGGGTTTTCGGGAAAGAGTTTCTCGACCACGTCCTTGCCGATGACCGCGACCCGAGAGCGGCTGTTCATGTGCTCTTCGTCAAAGTACGTTCCCACCTCGGGGTACCAGTTGCGAATTTCGGCGTATTCCGGGGGAACACCATGTACCTGGGCGATCATGTCGCGCCGCCCGGTGGCGACGGTGGCTATGTCGCTTACCGCTGGCGCGACGGCGACCACGTCGGGAGCGCGGACGGGATCGCGCAGGGCCTCGGCGTCCCCGTTGGTCAGCTCCGCCGTGGAGCCGCCTGCCCCGGGTGGGCCGCCGCCTGATTCGAACTCCTCTTGCGAGCCGGGCGCGACGAACAGCAGATTGCTGCCGATACCCTGGAATTGCTCTTCGATATAGACGGACACTCCCTCGCCGGCTGACATCAAGGTGATCACCGCGCCGACGCCGATGACGATGCCCAGCATCGTCAGGGCGGCACGCAGCTTGTTGGCGGTTAGCGCGCGAAAGGCCAAGCGCACGCTCTCCAGGATCTTCATGAGGTCTCACCTTCGCCCAGGGCCATCAGGGGCTCGTGTATGGTCTCCTCTTTCGTGATCAGCCCGTCGTACAGGTGAACGATCCGATTGGTGTGGCGCGCGATTCTGGGATCGTGGGTCACCAGGACGACGGTGATGCCGCGTTCCTGGTTCAGCCCTTGCAATATGGCCATCACCTCGGCCCCCGACTTGCTGTCCAGGTTGCCCGTCGGCTCGTCGGCCAGGATGATGGATGGATTGTTCACCAGCGCCCGCGCGATGGCCACTCGCTGCTGTTGGCCTCCGGAAAGCTCGTTCGGCGTGTGCTCCATGCGCCGGGCCAGCCCGACCGCGTCCAAGGCCTGCCGCGCCTGCTCCAGCCGCTCCGTCCGTCCCAGCCCGGCATAGATCAGCGGCAGCATGACGTTCTCGAGGGCGCTCGTGCGGGCCAGCAGGTTAAAGGTCTGGAACACGAACCCGATCTTGTGATTGCGGATCTCGGCCAGTTGGTCGTCGTCGAGGCGGCTGACGTCTTTTTCATCCAGCAGATACGTGCCCGTGGTCGGTTGGTCGAGACAGCCCACGATGTTCATCATGGTGGACTTGCCGGAACCGGACGGTCCCATGATGGCCATCATCTCCCCGGCTTCCACCTCCATGTCGACGTCGCGCAGGGCGTGCACCTCTATCTCGCCCATCTGATAGACTTTGGAGATGTCGTTCAGTTCGATGACGGGTGATGTTTGTGATGGCGCCACCTGCGTCTCCTTACTGCGGCCCAAATGGGTTGGTCTCGACCCAGACGGCTACGTCCCCCTCGGAAAGGCCGTCGAGCACCTGGACGACGCCTTCGTGGCGCACGCCCAGCGTCACGTCCACGCGCTCTGTTTTCTTTTCGATCTGCTTGTCCACGTAGGTCTGTCCTGTCCTGTTGTCCACACGCACTACCCAGGTAGGGATCAGTAGCACGTCGCTCAGTTCCTCGACTACGATGGTCGCGTTGGCCGTCATGTCGGCGCGGATGGGCGTGTCGGTGGGGTTCAAAGCAATGGTGACGTCGTAGTAGACCACGCCGCCTTCGAACGTGGCAGCGGGCGCGATGCGCTCCACGCTGCCCGAGAGGGTCACGTCTGGAAATGCCTCTATCGTCACCTGGGCGGTCTGTCCCTCGTCCAGCCGCGCCACGTCTATTTCGTCCACGCTGACGGTGACGTGGAACTGGCTAGTATCGACCACGGTGACTGCCGGCGCGGTTGACGCGATCTCGCCGGCTTTGACGTTGACCTCGGAGACGATGCCGTCGAAGGGGGCGTGTAGCGTGGCGAGTTCCAGTGCCAGCTCCGCCTGCTCCAGCGTGGTCTGTGCCTGCTCAACCTGTGCCTCGGCGGCCGCGACCTGCTCGTCGGTGGCCCCGGTCAGCAACAGGTCGAGTTGGGCTTGGGCTGCGTCCCGCTGCGCAGAGGCGGCCATGACGTTGGCCTCGGCGGCGCGCAGCTGGTCGACGTCCGTCCCGGCAAGCAGTTCGTCGTACTGCGCTTGGGCGGCGGCGAGCGCCTTGTCGGCGGCGGCGAGGCTGTAACGCGCCTGCTCCTCTGGCGCACCCAGGGCCGGGCAGATGGTGCCCTCGTAATACTTGGGTATTTTGATGTGAAAGCACTCCATCGTCCTGTCGTGCAGGTCCTCGGCCTTTTTCTGCTCCGTCATCGCTGATGCAAGTTCGGCCTCGGCGGCGGCGAGCTCTGCCGCTGTAGCCCCGGAACGAAGCCGGTCGAGTTGGGCGTCGGCGTTGTTCACCTGGGCCTCGGCGGCGCGCAGGTTGGCCTCGGCAGCGGCGATCTCCTCCGGGCGCGCGTCGGCCTCGAGTTGCGCTAGTTGTGCCTTGGCTGAATCCAGCGAGGCCTGGGCCTGGCGCACCTGCAGCGCTAGCTGCTCGCTGTCCAATCGCGCCAGCGGGTCACCTTTCTTGACCTCGTCTCCAACCTCCACCAGGACCTCGTCGACCAGTCCGGGTTGCTCAAAGCTCAGGCTGACCCGATCCCGTGGTTCGATGGCGCCGCTGGCAGAGACGGCCACCAGCAGCGTGCCGCGCTCGACCACGGCGGTGGTCTGTTCGTCGGTCGGCTGCGCTGCCTGCCGCCGCTGCAGGATGACGACTGTACTAACCACGGCCGCGATGGCGACGACACCCAAGACGATGTAGAGCGTTCTGCGTTTCATCACTGGTCTCCAAATTCGAAGGGGTCTTCCGGCACCCAGATGACCTCGTCCCCTTCGGCAAGCCCATCCAGTACCTGGGCGACGCCCTCATACCGCACACCCAGCGCGACGTCCACACGCTCGATCTCGCCCCCGGCACGCTGGTTGACGTAGGTCTGGCCGGTGGTGCGATCCACGCGCACCACCCACGTGGGGATGGTCAGCACGTCGATCAGTTCCTTGATCACGATGGTCACGTTGGCCGTCATGTCGGCGCGGACGGGTGCGTCGGTGGGTTCCAGGGTGACGACCACATCGTAGTAGGTGACGCCGCCCTGATCGATGGTGGCCGCCGGGGCGATGCTCTTTACGGTGCCGTCGAGCGTGGTGTCTGGGAGCGCGTCGAGCGTCACCTGAGCCGACTGGCCGACGGCCAGTTGCCCCACGTCCAACTCGTCCACGCCGATGGCGACCTGGAGCCCGGAGGGGTCCAGCAGCGTGATCACCGGCAGGCCTGCGGGGGCCATCTCGCCGGCGGAGACGTTCACCCGGGCGACGACGCCATCAAAGGGGGCATACAGCGTGGCGCGTTCTAGGCTGAGCTGCGCTTGCTCCAAGGCAGCCTGTGCGCGCTCCACCTGCGCCTCTGCGTCGGCGATTTGTTCCTCAGTAGTCCCTGCCAGCAATAGGTTAAGCCGGGCCTGTGCAGCATCCTGCTGCGCCACGGCGCCGTTGACGTTGGCCTGAGCAGCGCGAAGGTCATCGGCGTCTGCGCCGGCCTGCGCGTCCTCCAATGCTGCCTGGGCGGCGGCCAGGGACTTTTCCGCAGTGTGGAGGTCGTAGGCTGTCTGTTCTAGCTTCTCCTCTCTGACCTTGATCCCCCGGACCCGGTCGTATTCGAGCAAGGCGACCTTGTGCTGCAGCTCTGCCTGCGCCACCTGGGTCTCGGCAGCGGCGATCTGCGCCTCGGTCGGGCCGGACTGGAGCTGATCCAGGTTGGCGACGGCGTTGTTCACCTGGGCCTGCGCTGCCCGTAGGTCGGCTTCCGCCGCCGCGACCTCCTCCGGTCGCGGTCCGGCCTTGAGCTGAGCTAGTTGCGCCTCGGCCGCCGCCAGCGCCGCCTGAGCCTGATGGACCTGCAACTCTAGCTGCCTGGTATCCAACTGGGCAAGCACGTCGCCGGTTTCGACACGATCTCCTACCTTGACCGGCACGTCGGCGACCTGCCCGGGCGACTCGAAGGTCAGTCCCACGCTGTTCTGAGGCTCAACACTGCCGCTGGCAGAGACGGCCACCAGCAGCGTGCCGCGCTCGACCACGGCGGAGCGGGTTTCCTCTTCGGAAGCCTGTGCCTGCTGCGTGCGCCACACAATCACGGCAGCGATCGCCGCGACGAGCACGATGCCCAAGATGATATAGATGGTGCGACGTTTCATAGCGTACTTCCTGTTTCTGTGACCATGCTTGGTTCAAAAAAATGACCAGGGTCACATTATAAGCCAAGCAAGCGGGTTGTCAAGAAATAGTACGCAGTGAGATGATGGAGGTTTCGAAGAAGAGGAGCCCGGAGCTGAAGGCACCGGGCTAAGAGGGCAAAGCCCCCTTTTGGGGGCTAAAAAACAGCCCGAAGGTTTTTTTTTCTTAGCTTGGAGGTTCACCTCCGGGCTGGGTGGCAAATGGATGTTACTGCATAACCGCGAACGGGGCTGGGCTACTTGCCCAGGATGACGCCAGAATACGGCGGCATCCGGTTCCTCCCCCCGTGGTGGGGGAGGTTAGGTGGGGGGGAGACATCGTTCATGCCGATTTCGAACAGTACCTGCTTGCACGCCGTCCGAATTCACCCGAAGTCTGGCCAAAGTTGATCGCCACGAGGATTTCTTCGCCGCCAAGTTTGCGCCGGTATGCCAGCACGTTCTCGTCTGCATCCGCCTCGTCGACGAGCTGAATCGTGCCCTCTTGGAGCGCCACGCTGTCCTGCCTCAGGCGCAAGAGCTGCCTGTAGACGTTCAAGAGCGAGCCTGCGTCGGCTCGTTCGCTTTTCACGTTGACCGTCCCGTGGTTCTCGTGCACGGGCAGCCAGGGCATCGCATCCTGCCCGCAAAAGCCGGCGTTCGGACCGGCGTCCCACTGCATCGGGGTGCGGCATCCATCCCGGTTGACGTACAGGTTCAGCAGGTCCACGAGAAAGTCCGGTACCCAGGCATACCGCCGGCCCAGTGGATCCTTGGCTGTCTTGGCCGAAAGTCGCCCTTCCGCCATGCCGATCTCCTCACCGTAATACGTGACCGGGAGGCTGCGGACGGTGAACTGGAACAGGGCCAACAGTTTCGCCTTTCTGGTGTCGTTGCTGATCTTGGAGATGACGCGTTTCTGGTCGTGGTTGCCAAAGACATAGACGGGAACGTAGGGAGCCGGGTAGTTCGCCTCATAGTGGCGGATCACGTCCCGGAAGAAGCGGGCATTCGGCTCCAACTGCAACAGCTTCCACAGAAACACCAGGTTCAGCCCGTCCTGTCGCTCGCCGAGATACCTCCGGATCGTATCGTCGTCCCCAAAGAGCTCGCCCAGCAGCAGCCTATCTGGCGAGTACGCGTCGGTGATGGCTCGCAGTTCCCTGGCCAGTTCAAGGGTCTCGGGTTGGTTCAGGTTGTACTTCCACTTTTGAAAGAAGCCGGCCGCCGCATGGTCCGAGGGCACATAGACCGGGGCGAAGGGATTGTCGCGAAACTGGGCGTCCTCGTAGATGACGTGAAAGATGTCCAGCCGAAAGCCGTCCACGCCCTTGTCCAGCCAGTAGCGCACGACGTCGAGCATCGCTTCCTTCACGTCCGGATTGCGAAAGTTCAGGTCTGGCTGGAAGGGCAAAAAGCTGGCATAGTACCACTGGTCGGTCCCTTCGTCATAGTGCCAGGCCGATCCGCCCGGTATAGCCTTCCAGTTGTTGGGTGGGCGCTGGCTGCGGCCGTCCTTCCAGATGTACCAGTCTCTTTTGGGATTATCCCGGCTGCTGCGCGATTCCTGGAACCAGGGATGCTGAATCGACGTGTGGTTCATCACCAGATCGAACAGGATGCGCATGCCCCGCCGGTGAACCGCGTCTATCAGCTCGTTCGCATCTGCCACATCCCCGTATTCGGGGGCGACGGTGTAATAGTCGCTGACGTCGTAGCCCCAATCCTGCTGTGGGCTGCGAAAGAACGGCGAGACCCAGATCGTCTCGAAACCGAGGTCCTGGATGTAGTCGAGCTTGGAGATGATCCCGCACAGGTCACCGATGCCGTCGTCGTTTGAGTCTGCGAACGAGCGGGGATAGATCTGGTAGATGGTCGTCTTTTGCCACCGGTGTTGTTTTGGGGTCATTACAACTCCTTCGTTCGGTCGCTTGGCAAATTCGCCGGTCTGCGTTATCATTACTTTCTGCTGGGTGGGGGTAAATGATTGTCTTTCCCATATCTACACAAAGGCGCTGGTCACAATGGAACAGTTCTTTGCTAAGGATTACTTGGGCGACCCCTTTCAGCTATTTGGCTTACCCCACCTCGTGGCCATGAGTGTCATCGCGTTGGTCAACGTCGCCATCATTTGCTTTGGGCGGCGTCTTTCCTTGCGCTGGCGATCCATCGTTCGCTACACGCTGGCCTTTATCCTCATTTTTACCGAGACTGCGTGGCACGTGTGGAACCTGGCAACGGGCCAATGGACCGCCCAAAGGTTGCTTCCCTTTCACCTGTGCAGTGTGCTGGTCTGGCTCAGCGCCGTGATGCTGCTCACCAAGAACTATTGCATATACGAGTTCGCCTACCTCCTGGGCATCGCCGGTGCTTCGCAGGCCGTCATCACGCCCGACGCCGGGCAGTATGGGTTTCCCCACTTTCGCTTCTTCCAAGTGTTTGTCTCGCACGGCTCTATCATCACCGGTGCGGTCTTTATGACGGTCGTGGAGGGTTACCGTCCTCGCCCCAAATCCATCCTCCGTGTCGCGGTGGTGGGAAACCTATATATGTTGTTCGTGGCCGTGGTAAACGCGCTCATCGGCAGCAACTATTTGTTCATTGCCCGCAAGCCGGAGACGGCCAGTCTGCTCGATGTGTTGCCTCCCTGGCCGTGGTACATCCTGTACATCGAGGGGATCGGGCTAGTAGCGATGTTGCTGCTTTATCTGCCGGTTGCCATCCGAGATTGGCGGGCCAGGCGTCTCGCGGTGTGAATGTCCCGTCTGCCCTACAATAAGCTAAGGGTGCATTTAACCACAGATTGACACAGATGTGAGGACACAAAATCAGTGAAAATCGGCGTAATCTGTGGTTAAGGCGATCCCAGTCAGATCACCGTTCCACCGGGGATGGTGGCGTTTTTCGGAATGACGACGACGCCATCCTTGATGGTATAGTCCTCCGTCTCGACGAATTCCGTCTCGTCTTCGTGGGAGCGGATGATCACGTCCTCCCCGATGTGGGCGTTTTTGTCGATGATGGCCCCCTCGATGCGGCTGCCGTGCCCAATGCCCACGTCGGGCACGCCCAGCCGGTGATTTTCCATCTTGCGCTCGGGTGTCTCGTAAAAATCGGCGCCCATCATCACCGTCCGCGTGAGATGCGCACCCGCCCTGACGATGCTGCGCAACCCGATCACCGACTCACGGATGTCCGCCTTGTTGATGATGCACCCTTCGGCTAGCGCGACGCGATCGAGGTGGCAATCGTCGGCCCGCGAGGGGGGCAGGAAGCGCGGTCGGCTGTAGATGGGGCGTTGGGGGCCGTAAAAGTCAAAAGGAGGGTCGGGAAGCGTCAGGGCCAGATTGGCCTCGTAAAAGGAGCGGATGGTGCCAATGTCCTCCCAGTAGCCGTCGAATAGAAAGCCGTACACGCGGCGGCTCTCGATGGCCGTCGGTATGATCTGTTTGCCGAAATCCTCGGCGTCCGATTCCTCCAGCAGCTCTTGCAGCACGTCGGGGCGAAAGATATAGATGCCCATCGAGGCCAGACAGGGCCGGTCGCTGCCCGGGATGCACTCCAGGCTCTCGGCCTCGTCACCCTGAGGCTTTTCGTGGAAGGAGGTGATGCGGCCATCCTCGTCGGTCTTGAGGATGCCAAAGCGCGAAGCGTCGGCCACAGTCACCGGCTGTGCCGCGATGGTCACGTCGGCCCGCTGCTCGCGGTGGAACTCGATGTACTCCCCATAATCCATGCGGTAGAGATGGTCGCCGGAGAGAATCAGAATGTCCTCGACGCGGGCGTTGGAGAAATGGGGCAGTTGCTTGCGCACGGCGTCGGCGGTGCCCTGATACCAATCCATGCCGCTGGTTGTCTCCTCAGCCGCCAGGATATCGACGAAACCGCCGGAGAACAGGTCGAACTTGTAGGTCTGAAAGATGTGGCGGTGAAGGGATGCCGAGAGGAACTGGGTCAGGACATAGATCTTGTGGATGTCCGAGTTGAGGCAGTTGCTGATGGGAACGTCGATCAAGCGGTATCTACCGCCGATGGGCACGGCCGGTTTGGCGCGTAGTTTGGTCAGGGGATACAGGCGCGTGCCTCGCCCACCTCCCAGGATAATGGCCAGTACGTCTCGCATGGTGTTGTCCTCCTACTCGTTATGATTCATCGCTCCAGCGTGGCTTTGACGGCCGCTTCCGCGTCGATAAAGCCGCAGCCATAGACGTTGTTGGGCACCCCGCTCACGCCGCCGCAGGCGCACACGGGGTTCGACATCAGGGACGCGAATTGACCTTGCGGCTCTTCGGTGCTGCAAGTCTCCTCCACTGGCTTGGGCACGGCGGTCTCGCAGATGAGGCGCTCCGTCGCGTCGATGTCGCCGACGAGGGTTGGATCAGCCGACCAGAGAAGCGCCACAACTCCTGCTACGTGGGGACCGGCCATCGACGTTCCCCCAGCGTACCCGTATCCGCCGCCGGGCACGCTGGAGCGTACCTGTGCGCCCGGCGCGGAAATGTCGGGCTTGGTCAGCGCGCCCACCGGCCCGCGGCTGCTGAAGGAGGTAACGCTTTCGCTGTCGTCCGTCGCCGCGATGGAAAAGGAGGCGTCGTAGTTGGCCGGGGGATCGGTCACCGTGCTGCAGGCGGGGCCTTCGTTGCCCGCACTGACGACCATCATGATGCCCGCCGCGCGCAGTGCCTCGACGGCGGGCTCCAACGTATAAGCAAAGCAGCCCTCCCAGTAGGGGCAACCCCACGAGTTGTTGATCACGTGCGGGGCCAGGCGCACGTCGCCGTCGGTGAATGGATCGCCTCCGTGTGGGTAGGGAGCGAGGAAGAACTCCATGCACTCGGCATAGGAGCCGGGGTTGCCCACGCCGCGCCGCATATTGCGGCAGCCCATCCACTCGGCACCCGGCGCCACCCCGGTTCGGTTGCGCTCGCCGTCGTCTCCAAGCACCGTGCCCATCGTGTGCGTGCCGTGGGAGTCGTAATCGAACGGAACGGCGGTGTGGTCCCAGGCGTCGAGCCAGTTGTAGTCGTGGGAGGCCTGCTCTCCATCCCAGCCGCGATAGTGTGGCTTGAGCGCGGGATGCGTCCAGTCGTAGCCTGTGTCTTGCCCGGCGACGACGATGCCCTCGCCGATCACCCCCAGCGCCCAGGCGTCGTCGGCGTTGATTGCTGCCAGGTTCGATTGAATGCCGCTAGGAGGGGTATCGCTTTCGCCGTAGGGGAGTGGGACGCGATTGGGGTACTCGCGCACGTTGGGGTTGAGGATCACGCGCACCACACCGGGCCGATTTCGGAACCGGTCCACCAGCCAGCGATGGCCATCCACGCGGATCATGTTGACGATGTAGTATGGCCGGTAGGGCGCGTTCAATCGATCCAGTTCCTCGCGCAGCGGGGCCTGTGTGCGCTCGGCGGTCTCGGCCAGCGTGTCGTACACGTACTGCCCGCGTGCTTCCCGGTCGGCGATGGTGTAGGCGTCGCTCAGGTCGGCTTGCTCTTCGAGGATGATCAGAAAGCCGGCGTCGTAAAATCCCGGCTTGCCGCCAAAGACGTACATCCCGCCCCACGCCAGCCAGAGGACCAGCGCTGCCAGCCCGAACGTGACTACGCGCGCCCAGGAGGGCACGCGTACCTGGTCGCGCAGTGCGTGCAGCAGCTTGCGTTCGCCCCACAGCAGCGGGCCGGCGACGATCACGACGCCCCATCCGAGGGCGTGGCTGAGCACGTGCTGCATCTCGGGAATGCCGCTGGCGAGGACATCGCGCGGATCCACAAAGAGCGCGGGTATGGCGCGGAAGCAGAACGCCACCGGCAGCAGGGGGTAGATGCCGCTCTTGCGGGCGCGCAGCTCGGTGAGCAGGAACGCCAGTGGCAGCAGGGCAAAGCTGTTCCCGGCTGTGGCCGCATCGCCCGTGTGCAGCGTCGCGCCGAGCGTGGCCGTGCTGTAGAGCAGGATGGTCATCAGAGCGGCGGTCCACGGTTTGGGGAACGCAGTGTTCAGCAGGCAAAAGACGACGCCCCACACGAGGAGCGCTTGCAGAATGACGTCCACCAGCGTCTGAAAGATCAGGCTCAGGCTGGTGAGGCTGTCGCCCAATGCGCCCGTCAGGGGCCAAGTGACGACCGCCAATGCGGCTATGGCCAGCGCCAGCAACAGGGTGGGGAGGTCGACGTGATCCAGTCCCAACCAGGTCCACAGGGAGCGGCGGGACGTCCCGGCCAGGTGCGGGACCAGCCAGGCGGCGAGCAGCGTGTATGGCAGCAGGACGCCCAGGCGCACGGCGGCCACCTCGGCGCCTTCTCCGTAAAGCGCGGGGGATGGGGGCCTGGGAAGCAGGGTCTGTACCGTGGCGTCGAGCAGCAGGTAGCCGCTGATGGCCGTGCATGCGGCGGCCAGGGCCGCCAGCGCCTGCCAGCTCGCCCGGCGCCGGGTGAACAGCGCGATGCCTAAGAATGGCGGCAGCAGGAATAGTGCGGTGGCGGCGACGGCGATTGCAGTCACCACGCGCGACGAGGCCATGTCCTCCAGGATCAGTTTCGATACCAGCAGCGCTCCGACCGGCACCAGCCCCAGCCACAGAAGCAATGCGGCGGCCAGGACTGCTCGGCCACAGCCTACATACGTTTTTTTTGTGCTTTCGTCCATGTGCGCCTCCCTCGGGTTCGATTATAGCTTCGTAGGCCGATGGAGGCAAGCCTGGACACGAATGACACGAAATCACGAATCACATGAATGAAACGAATCCCTAGGAACGTAAGCATTCGCGGGATTCGTGTCATTTGTGTTTTGGACTGATAGCAACCTGTTAGGCAGCCGATAGGTAGCTCGGTCTATGAGTAGACCGGATTGCCAATCTGGCCTACAAAAACGGCCCTGTCGAACCGGCAGGGCCGTTTTAATATGCAAGGTCCAAGCGTTACGACTCTGACGTCGGTGTCTTTGTCTCCGAAGCGTCTGCTGTGGGTGTCTCCGTAGGCTCCTCTGTCGGGTTCTCGGTGGGTTTTTCCGTCGGCGTCTCTGTTGGGCTTTCTTCCGGCGCCTCTGTTTCCACGGGGCTGGGCGGCGGCGTGGCCGTCGGCGGGTAGGGTGGGTTGTCCACCATGTCGAGTAGCCCGTCGATGCTGCTGGCCGGCACCAGATGGATCTCCGGGTCGTCCTCCTTCTGGACGTAGTAGTGTGTGCCATTCGGATTCAGGTCGCCGATGGCGAAGCTGACCGTCGACTCGTCGCCGAGGCCCAACGTCACCTCTGCCTGGGGGTCCATCAGACCAAAGTCGGCCAGGTTGCCCTTCAGGATGCGGGAGCGCATCATGGCCACCTGATCCGCCACGTTGTAAACGCGGAGGATGTCGGCATCGCCCGGAGACGGCTCGACCACACGCCAGGTCATCCCCGTGCGCTCGACCGTCGTCGTCTGTTCTCCCCTGGTTATCGAGATGTGGACCAGGTCCTCGCTGTCGAACGCCCACAGCAGGGCGAGCGTCGACTCAACGCCAGGCTCTGGCGGCGGGTTCAGGTTGGGCATCACAAAGATGACGAATAGGACCAGCAGGGCGACGATGCCAATCAGGATCACGGTTGGGAGCCAGGGCCTGTGTCGCTGCTGATTCATAGTGGTTCCACCTCTCCTGTTTCTTCAAATTCCTCAAGCTCTTCAAGCGTGGGTTGGGTCACGATCTTGGGGCGCAGTCGTCTCACGATCCAGACGACGCCTCCCAGGCCAAGGATGATGACCGGGACACCACAAATGCTGCTCAGGCCAATCACGACGTTCGTCGTTTCGGTAAACGAGGGCGGCTGGCCCCCAGCGTCTTTTGGCCCGATGGCGATCAGTTGTTCCTCCTCGGCCAGCCAGTTGACGGCGTTCAGGAACAGGACGCCGTTCCCGGGGATATCGGCGGTGGCGTTGCTGGCAAAGTCGGAATCACCGATCAACACCATGCGCGTCTTTGTTCCGGCATCATCTGACTCGGCAGTGAGCGTCGGTTGGGACTCGATGGCTGCTGCCAGGACAAGGGGGCCCGCGATGTCGGCCTCATCTCGTTCGGCTACCTCCTCGCTCGTCTCGCCCCAGCTTTGGTTCGACGTCTCAACCAGCGGCGTGTACGTGATGTCGGTCGAGGCGGCGTCCCCTATCTGTGAAACGCCGCGGGCGCGGGGGAAGACTGCTATCATGCCGTTCATGTCCTGGGTTATGGTGCTGTATGGGTAGCTATCCGTCGCTGGATAAGCGGGGTTTTCTACATACCTCATCTGATCTACGACTATCCCGTTTTCAAAACGCACCTGCCAGTTGAACAAAAAGACGCTTAGGTCTGCTTCTGAGAACGGGTCCTGCATGATGAGCGCCCGTCCGCCGCTGGCCAGGTATGCCTGTAGCTGCGTCAGTTCGCCATCTAGCAGCATCTTTTGCGGCCCGGCGATGACGATGACGGTCGCGTCGCTGGGGATGGTATCCGTGACCAGCGCCAGGTTGAGGCTCCTGACCGCATAGTTCTGGTTGCGCAACCAGCCGGCCACCGTCGAGTAGCCGTCGTTGCCGCCGGCATCGGGGTCGTGTTCCTGGTGGCCGGTGAGAAAATAGACGGTCTTGGGTATGTCGCTGGTGACCTTGAGAATCGCGCCGGTGATGTTCTGCTCACTCGCTGAATAGACCCTCTCGGTTCGCGTCTCGGTTCTGATGAGCAACCCCTCGTATGGTTCTTCGTACGCCCGCACTTCTAGCGGCTGGCTGTCGGGATCGATCACTTTGTAGGAGAGCATGTCGGTTTCGCGCATGTACTGATCGAGCAGTTCCTCGAAGCTATCTTGTTGCCAATAGTTGCTGCCGCTAAAGAAGCCGATGATCTCGATTTTCTGGTCGAGCTCCTTGACGACCTGTTTGGACTGTGCCGACAGTGTGTGTACCTGGGCCTCGGTGGCGTCGTAGGTGTACTTGTACCGGATGGCTACGATGTTCGCGATGACCATGATGGCGATAAAGGCGACGCTCATCAGGACGGCGTTGAGCCCGTAGAGGGTGCCGCGCTTGGTCAGCGTGGTGCGCACCTGGGTCGGGTTGCCCAGGATGAACAGCGCGCCCAGAACCACGCCGCCGATCAAAAGAATCAGAGTTAAGGTGTCATTCAGGGCAACACGCAAGGGTATACTTCTGAAGAGTGTCGGAAAAGTGACACGGGCAACACCGCCCAGAATCGCAGCCAGGGAGAGCGGGCCTATGATGAAACCGGCTTCCTTGAGGAACTCCTGTACTTGCTTGAGCCACTTGAGGAATTTCGATTGTTCCATTATCGCCACCTCCTTGCCTGTAGCGTCTGCGTCGCCAGGAATAGACTGACCGCTATCCAGCTGATATAGTAGACTATGTGTTCGGTGCTGATCAGCCCGGCGATAAAGTCTTCATAGTGGGTAAAGAACGCGGTTTTTTCGTAAATATCCCCCCAGGCGGAGGAGGCTTGCAGCCAGGGGCCAGCCATGTACTGCAACAGCCACAGCACGACGCCGGCGGCGATGCTGACGATGACGGCGATGGCTTGGCTGCGCGTGAGGGTCGAGGCCAATGTGCCGATAGCCAGCAACCCACCGCCGACCAGCAAAAAGCCCAGGTAGGCGCTCAACGTCGTGCCCCAGTCCGGCTCACCGACGGCAGCCAGGATGGCAACCTGGTAGAGGCTGATAACGAGCGTGATGGCGAACACGATCAGGCTGGACAGGTACTTGCCCACGATCAGTTCCCAGTCGCGCACGGGAGCGGTGAGGATGACCTCCAGAGTGCCCGAGCGTTGCTCCTCTGAAAGGAGCCGCATGGTGATCGCGCTGGCATAGATGATGAGGAAAAAGTAGAGGTATCCGCTGCCCAGCACGTCGCCGATTTCCATCGGATACTGCTGGTTCCTGGCGTAGGCTAGAAGGAGGAAGAAAAAGAGCCCCTGCATGGCCAGGAAGGCGGCCATGAGGCCATAGGCTACGATAGAGCCAAAGTAAGCGTATAGCTCGCGCTTGGCGATGGTCCAGATATTACGCATTTTCTTCCTCCTCTCCCTCCGGTTCTTCGATTTCCGCGCTTTCCTCGCCTGAGGGCGCTCCGGCGAGTTCTTCGATAGACACACCCTCGGTCACCTTGAGGAAGATCTCCTCCAGGCTTAGCCCCATCGTGCCGAGCTCCAGCAGATCCCATCCCTGCTCGACGACGGCGCGAGCCAGCTCGGCCCGGTTGTCGTGTCCCTGGGTGCTGGAAACGACGTAAGCACCGTCCGTGTCGGTCTCGACGTCGAGCACGCCCTCCACCCGCTTCAGCAGCTCGATCACCTGCGGCGACTCGGCGCCTTCGACGAATACCTTGACGCGATCCGTCTCCTGCACCCGGGCGGTCAGCTCCTCCGGCGTCCCCGATGCCACGATCTGCCCCTCGCTGATGATGAGGATGCGGTTGCAGGTCTGGCTCACCTCGGAGAGAATGTGGGAGCTGAGGATGATGGTGTGTTCCTGGCCGATGTCGCGGACGAGCTGCCGCACGTCGGCCACCTGCCGGGGATCGAGGCCGATGGTCGGCTCATCCAGGATCAGCACCTCCGGCTCGTGGAGGATGGCCTGCGCCAGGCCGACGCGCTGGCGATACCCCTTGGAGAGCTCTTTGATGGGTTGGTGCGCGCGCTCTGTGACGTCGCAGGCCTCCATCGCCCGTCCCACTGCTTGCTTGGCGTCGGGCAACTGGCGCAGTTCGGCCATATAGTCCAAATAGGCCTTCACGGTCATCTCCGGGTAGAGGGGCACCGTCTCCGGCATATAGCCGACGCGGCGGCGCACCTCCAGCGAGTCGTAGAATACGTCAAAGCCGGCGACGCGCGCTGTACCAGCGCTGGCGGGCAGATAGCTGGTGAGGATGCGCATCGTCGTCGACTTGCCTGCGCCGTTTGGCCCCAGGAAGCCGACGATTTCCCCCCGCTCCACCTGGAAGTTGACGTCATAGACAGCCCGCACCGGGCCGTAATAGCGGGTCAAGTTCTCTACTTCGATCATGGTAGTTTACCTCCTGGTTCGAGACAAAACAAAGAGCACTGGGTAACAATGCTCCCGCTGATGTGAAGCACAAGTTTTGAGTATACTAGGTCGTACTTATACCACTAGTGTAGGGAGTTGTCAAATGCAGGGTTAGTAGCCGCGATTTCCAAATCACGTGATTGGGAATCACGGCTAAGTGCGTATCGTCGTCAGATTGTTTGCGAGTTGGTTGGCTGGGAGGCGGATGGTGAATTTGCTGCCCAGCCCGACGACGCTTTCGGCGGTGATGGTACCGCCGTGGGCCTCGACGATCTCTTTGGTGATGGCCAGCCCGAGTCCGGCGCCGCGGCCACGCTCGGGAGCGCGCTTGCGCGATCTATCTACCTGGTAGAAGCGCTCAAAGATGCGCGAGATTGCCTCCGGCGGGATGCTCTCCCCTGTGTCGGTGACTGTAACTTCGACGGTGTTCTCCGCCGCCGAGCGTGCGACGACGGTCACTTTGCCTCCGGCGGGCGTGTGCGCCACGCTGTTATCGATCAGGTTGGCAAAGACTTGGGCCAGGCGGTCTGCGTCGCCGGTGACGACCGGCTGTTCCGGGGCCTCCAGCTCCAGGGTCACTTGGGCCGCCTGAGCCTGAGGCGTCAGCTTCTCGATGCAGCCGCGCAGCAGCGGGCCGAGTTCCACCCGTTCGCGCGCCAGCGTCATCTGTCCAGCGTCGAAGCGGGCCAGGACGAGCAGATCGTCCACCATGCGGCGCATGCGCTCCGCTTCTTTGTGGATGACGCGCGCTGCGCGGGCGGTGGCCTCGGGGGTCGAGGCAGTGCCGTCGAGCAGCGCCTGGGAAAAGCCCTGGATGGAGGTGAGGGGGGTCTTGAGCTCGTGGGAGACGTTGGCCACAAAATCGCGCTGGGACTGTTGGGTTGCCTCGACCTGGTTGGCCATCGTGTTGAACGAGCGGGCCAGCGCCCGCACTTCCGTTGGGCCGGAGATAGGCGCGCGCGTGCCTGTCTCGCCGCGAGCGATGGCCTCCGCGGCCCTGCTCACCCGCCGCAGGGGCTTGGAGATGGAGCGGCTGATGAGCAGGGCCAGCAGGACGGAAGGAATCAAGGCGATCAGGCCGGCCTGCACCATCGGCGGCAGCATGTTGGTGCCAAACCAGGCCAGGATCTGCATCCGGGGTGCGATGAAGAGTACCAACTGTCGGCCGCTGTCCGGCGCGCGCACTGTCCGGCCGACGAATATCCACCGCCTGCCGCTGGGACCGGTGAAGGTGCCTTGGATTCTGTCCTGGTTGGCGCGCCTGCGCACGTCCTGCAGTTGCTCTCGCGTCCACGTATCGTTGCTATCAAAGCGCACGATGTTTTGGCTATCGACCAGCAGGACGCGCACTTCCTGCCTCTCTGCGGCTTCTGCCAGTAGGCGCGGGAACGTCTCTGGGGTAGCTGCCCCTGATCGGAGCGCGGGGATTGTCGCGCGGGCCGCGGCCTCCAGGCGCAGTGTGATCAGGTTCGTCCACAGCGGGCTGGTGCGCAAAAATATGAGCAAGCCCAGGCCCACCAGCATCAGGCAGACGAGGATGACGAGGACGTAGGATATGAGGAGTCGAAAGTTGAGATGGCGGAACATTGGGAAACTATAATTGGGCTAGCCTTTGCCCGAGTTCGTAGGCCTTGGCCAGGACTTGTTCCTTCTGCAAGACGTCGCCCTTGTCGCTCACGCCGGGCACGATGATCTTGCCGATCAGGTTCATCTCCAGGTAATCGAGGCTTTTCTCAAAGAATGTCACCACGGGTTTGGCCGTCTTGGGGTTTTCCTCTTCGTAGGGCACGGCTATGGCCGCCCGTTTGCCCTTGATCTTGGTTCGGTTCTCGGGGCAGTTAAAGTATACGAACCGGTCGATAAAGCCTTTCATCAGCGCCGTCGGCCCGTACCAATAGACCGGTGTGCCAAACACGATGGCGTCGCTCTCTTCGATCTTGGGGTACAGGTCGTTCATGTCGTCTCTTTTGGCGCACGGTTTGTCTTTCCAGCAGGCGTGGCAGCCGTCGCACTCGCGGATCTTTAGCTTGCCGAGCAAGACGATGTCTGTTTGGACTCCCTCTGCCTCCGCGCCCTCCAGGATTCTGGAGACCAGGATGTGTGTATTCCCCTTCTTGCGCGGGCTTCCGACGACCCCGATCACTTTTTTCATCGTGACCTCCTCTGGTTTGCCGACCATAGTAGTTTATCCCATCGGGGCAGGATTGCAAGTGTCTGCCGTAGGCTTTCGGTGCAGTTTTGCCGGGCGCCAAAAAGCGCTCTGGCTGGATCGCCAGAACGCTTGCTGTTGTTCAGTGTTCTCTCTTCCTGACGGGGAAGGAATCGGTGGAGGGAGGATTCAATCGAATCGGAAGCGCCACACGCCAATCAGGAAAAAGACGGCGGCAAAGCCCAGCAGGATACCTGCCTCGGGCAATACTCCCGCCAACCCGTATCCGCGCACCAGCACGTCCTGGAATCCCTGCATGGCCCAAGCGTGTGGGATGAAGCGAGAGAGCGTCTGCAGGAAGCTGGGCATGATGAAGGTGGGCATCAGACAACCTCCCAATGCTGACATCGTCAATGTGAGTAGGGACGTGAGCCCACCGATCTGTGTGTCGGTCTTGCCCAGAGCGGCGATCATGATGCCCAAGCCCGTGGCCGCCGCTGCCAGTGTCATGCTGATCGCTGCCAGCGCCATTGGGTTGCCAAAGGCCATACCAAACAGCAGGTGGGCCGCGCCGAACATGATGGCGATCTGAACCAGGTTGACCAGGTAGTGGGGCAGTATCTTGCCCGCCAGCAGGATGGGCTTGGGCAGCGGGGCGACCAGCAGGCGGCGGAAGGTGCCTTCGCGCTTCTCCTGTAGGATTGAAGAGGCCATCGTGCCCACGATAAAGAACACGCCCATGACGGTGTAGCCGGGCACGTTCTGTTGATAGGTGTCGGGTTCGTCTTCGATGTCCATCTCTGCTGGCGCGACCTGCTTCAGTGTGACGATGCTTGTCCCATTCATCTCGACGGTGATCTGGCCGGGGGCAGGCTGCATCTCTGGGGGCAGTTGGGCAAAGGCCTCGGCCAGGCTTTCCGCGATGTGGACCTGAGCCACCTCTGTCTCGGCCACACGCTCGGCGGCGCCAAAGACCATCCCCTGGATGGGAGCGATGAACTGGGTCGATACCGCTGGGTCGGCGATCAGCTCGATGGTGGCCGCCGCGTCGTCATTCTCGACCCGCGCCGCGATCTGGGCGGAAAAGTCGGCGGGAAAGAGGATGGCCACCGAGCACTCGCCGTCGACCACCAGCGTCTCGGCCCGCTCGCGCGTCAGCGTCACGCCGTCCCACGCTATCTCTACCTCGATGCCGTCGATACTGTCCAGAGCGTCGATGACCTGGGCGGCGTACTCGCCGCGGTCGAGGTTGACCACCGGCAAACGCCTGGGCTGTGTGTCGGTGCCCGTGTTGAACAGGCCCTGCAGGGCGGTGCTCATCACGATGATGAACATCAGCGGCATCAGGAAAAGCGTGGCCATCCCGCCGGGGTCCTTGAACAGGATTTTTAGGTCCTTCCAAGTGGTGGATAGGATTTGGTGCATCATGATCTTGCTCCTATATATTGGTGGATTGGCAGTTGGTAAACTGGTAGATTGGTCACCAGTTACCGATTTCCTGGTCTACCAGTTTCCCAACTACTCCCTCAGCCGCTTGCCGGTCAGGTGCAGGAAAACGGTCTCCAGGTTGGGCTCCAGCACCTCCAGCGCGGTGATGTCGGTATTGGTTTGATTGAACAGCTCCAGCAGGCGGATAAGCGCCTCTTGCGCGTGCACCGCCTCTACTTTTACCTTGCCGTCGAAGCGCGTCGCGGTCTTGACCTGGGAGAGCGCTTGGATTTGGGTAAGGATCTCGTCGGCCATACCGTTGGCCACGCCCAGGTGGATGATGCCACCGCCCAGGTCGGCGATCAGCTTGCGAGGCGTATCCAGGGCGACGATGCGGCCCTCGTCGATGATGGCCACGCGGTCGCACAGCCGCTCGGCCTCCTCCATGTAGTGGGTGGTGTAGAGAATCGTCATCCCCTCGTCTCGCAGCCGCTCCACGTGCTCAAAGATGGCGTTGCGCGACTGGGGATCGACGCCGACGGTGGGTTCGTCGAGAAAGAGCACCTCGGGCCGGTGGAGCAGCCCGGCGGCGATGTTGAGCCGCCGCTTCATGCCGCCGCTGTAGGTCTTGACCGCCGCCTTGGCCCGTTCCGTTAGATCGACCGTCTCCAGCACCTCGTCCACGCGCCGGCGCAGCTCGCGGCCGCGCAGCCCGTAGATGCGCCCGAAATAGTCCAGGTTGTCGCGCGCACTGAGGGTGGGGTAGAGGGCCAGCTCCTGGGGCACCAGGCCGATGCGCCGCTTGACCTCGCCCGGCGCTTTGCCCACGTCGTATCCAGCGACGATGGCCGTGCCTTCGGTTGGCTCCAGCAGGCAGGAGAGCATCGAGATGGTGGTGGTCTTGCCAGCGCCGTTGGGGCCCAAGAGACCGAATATCTCTCCTCGGCGGATGGCAAAGCTGAGGCCCTTTACCGCGTCGACGCTGTGCCCTAGGCGTGCCGAGGGATCACTGTATCGCTTGACCAGTTCCTGGGTTTCGATAATTATGCTTACGTTTGTCATCGTTCTAGTTCTCCAGTTCTAAAGTGGCACTTGGAGTGCCTGAATCTCATAACCCGAGTTGGGGGATGATCGAGGCGAAGCTGTTCAAACTATTTAGGGCGGTGTGAGTAAAGACGCCCGGTATCAGACTCCGGGTCCTCTGCCAAAGGACGCCGAAAACAAGGCCCGTAGACGTTTGCACAAAGAACGCTCTGCAAAACGCTTCGACTGCTGTTGTGCCAGGATACCAGTACATGATGTCGTCGAGGTGTACAAAGCCAAACAAAAGCGCGGCGATCAGGAGGCCGCCTATTTGGGATTTGAGCACTTTCGAAAGCCGGGTCTGTATGAACGCTCTGAAGAAGAACTCTTCTGAAAATCCTGACAGGAACAGGTTGTGGACAAAGTAAATGGGGAGTGCAATGGTGGCCTGAGCGAGCGTTATCTTTCCGCTTATGATCAGATCTGCTGTGCCACTGTAAAACGCGCCCGGGATCGCCAGGGCCGCGAAGGTGATCAGGCCAACGGCGAGGTTCTTTTTCCAGTTGGCCGTGGTCAGCCCCATAGACGTGAGCGGGTACTTGCGCAGCTTCAAGAGGACGAACGGCAGGACGACGATCAGAAGGGATTTCCTGAGAACAAGTCCCAGTCGCCAGTTGTCGCCAAAATCCAACTTGGGCAGGGGGACGAACGTCCAGACGGTGAGGATCAACAGACCAAATGCTAGCTCCAAGGCCGCTCCCCTGATCTCGATAACGGGCTTTCGCACTTTGCGGGTGATATCGACGATGAGCCAGCATAGGAGCAGCATTCCTGCGCTGATGCCGACAAAAATGAGCGCGTTTGCTAGGTCTGTCAGCAGGGTTGCCGCGAGCGCCAGTGCGTAAACCCCGATAAAGAACAATACGGCTGGGGACCTGATGTTTCCCTTCTTGATAAAGGTCTTTAGGTTCTGCACAAGTCTTGTTCCTTTCATCCAACTTGCGCTTATTGTACGCCACCGGGAAGCATCTGTAATGTGCTACCAGGTATATTTGGGGGCATAAAAAAATAGGCCCTGGGGGCCTATGGGGGGATAGAGATGTGATTATTCACAGTAGCCCGATCTCCTGCGCGCGCAACACCGCTTGCGTGCGGTTGTGCACGTTCAGCTTGGAGAGGATGTTGCTGACGTGGTTCTTGACCGTGCCGTGGGCGATAACGAGCCGCTCGGCGATCTCCTGGTTGGAGAGCCCCTCGGCTAGCAGGCTCAGCACCTCCATCTCGCGCGGGCTCAGTGGCTCGACCAGCGGTTGCTCGCGGCGGACGTGCTCGCGCTCGGTCAAACGGGTGAGCTCGGCCACCACCTTGCGGGTCACGGAGGGATGGATGAAGGCCTCCCCCCGGGCGGCGGCGCGGATGGCCTGGGCCAGTTGCTCCGAGGGCACGTCCTTGAGCAGGTAGCCCACCGCCCCGGCGCGCAATCCCTCAAAGACGTACTCGTCATCGTCAAAGGTAGTGAGGATGATGACCTTGGTCCCGGGGCAGGTCTCTTGGATCCGGCGCGTAGCGGCCACACCGTCCAGCTTGGGCATCTGCACGTCCATCAGCACCACGTCGGGCCCGATCTTTTGTGCCTGCTCGACTGCTTCGACGCCGTCGCGTGCTTCACCCGCCACGCAGATGCCGGGGATCAAATCCAACAGCAAGTGCAAACCCTCGCGCACCAGTTGCTGGTCGTCGGCGATCAGGACGCGGATCTGGTCACTCATCTTCCTGTAACTCGCGTGGCACGATCACGCGCAGCCGGAAGCCGCCTTCAGGGTCGTCGTTGGCTTCCAGGGTACCTCCCACCAAGCTCATTCTCTCGCGCAGCCCCAGCAGTCCAAATCCTGCGCTCTCTTCGCTGCGCTGGCCCACGCCGTTATCGGTGATGGTCAGCATCACCTGCTCTGGTTCGTAGACTAGCTTGACCTCGACGGCGCTGGCCTTGGCGTGCTTGCGCACGTTGGTCAGCCCTTCCTGGGCGGCGCGATAGAGGGCCGTCTTGGCCTGGATGGGGAGCGACTGGCTTTTTCCCTTGACAGAGAACGTGGTCGCAATGCCGCTGTCGTAGAGGTTTTCTATCAGTTCGCCGATAGCGTCGCCCAGCGCGGCTGTATCCACCGGAGAGGCGCGCAGTGCGGCCACCGAGCGCCGCACCTCGGCCAGGCTCTCGCGCGCCATTTCCTCCGCCTTGGCGACGGACTCGGCTGCCCGCTCCGGCTGCTCGGCGACCAGCTTGCCCGCCGCCTCCAGTTGCATCGTGATGGCGGTCAGGTAGTGGCCCAGGCTGTCGTGAATCTCGCGGGCCAACCGGTTGCGCTCCTCGGCCACGGCCAGTGCCTCAATCTGCGCGGCGTAGGTTCGTAGCTGCTCGTGGGCGTCTTCCAGCTCGGCCAGCAGTTGCTCGGCCCGTTGGCGTCCCTTTTGCTGCTGGATGAGGGCCGTGCTGATCGCGGCAAAGAAGGCGAATCCGCCGCCATAGGGAAATAGCGCGGCTACTGCTGAGCCCAAGTCATATAGAATCAGGTAAGCCAGAAACAGTGTGCCCATGCAGAGCAGCGTGAGGCTGCTGGCCTGGAGGAAAGTGAACGAGAGATAGGCTATGGGGACGACGATGAAATAGAGGACGGGCATGGAGCCGTCGCCCTGACTGACGATGATGGTGACGAAAACGAGCGCGATCTGGAACAAAACCACTCCGAGACGGCTCGCAAAGCTCTCATAAGACTTGGGCAGTAGGTAAATACTGAGGGCGAAAAGGGCGAACAGGATCGTGAGTGCGATCCACGTGGCGGGCTCTCGCAAGTCCGGAGCGCCGAGCAGGGATGCGACGTAAGCGGCCGCCGTGGTGAGGTAGGCGACGCCCAGCAAGAGGCGGTCGCCGCCTTGGGTCCCGGCGGGTGGTGCTGGAAAGGTCGGCCACTCGTCTATGGATTTCCTGAGCTGCGTCGTGTTGTGTTTGTCTGGCATCTTGCTCCCCAGTGTACTCGAAAGGGCATGATCGTGCAAGCTGCTTTACCCCCCCCACCTAACCTCCCCCACTACGGGGGGAGGGACCGACTGCTCCCCGTTTTTCGAGTGGCTACTGAGCACGATTTCAATCGTCTGCTTTGGCTACCACACGCCCGGCAGCAGGCGGTAGCGCACTCGTTCGGTGTAATCCGTGTAACCGGCCAACTCTTTCTGCAGCGTCTTATCCTCCAGCGCCGTGCGGACGATCATGAGCAGCGCCGACAGCCCGCCTGGGATGAGCGCCCACAATGAGCCGAGCGCAATAGGCGTTGTCAGCTCGAACAGTACTGTCCCCGTGTAGCCCGGATGGCGCACGTACCGGTAGGGGCCGCCAGTGGCGACCGTGTGGTCCCGATCCTCCTGGATGCGCATGATCTTTGAAAAGTAGGCGTTCACCGCCATTGCCCAGAGCCCCAGGGCGTATCCCAGCGCCGCGATGACGAGTGCTGCGATCTGCAGCGCGAGCGGCACCTGCCACACGTTCGCTGTCCACCCTCTTCGAAAGTCCAGTCCGGCGACGATGTGCTTGGCCAGCGTGGTCAACCCGACGACGCTCATCAGCATCGTGTCCCACGTCTTGGCGTCCTTGCGGCGTGCCATGCGCTCGATCAACAGGTCCGGGCTTCTGGGGATCAGGAGCAACGCGGTGGCGGTGGTCCAGGCTAGATAGACGCCGACCAGGGCCCAGCCCATCGGCCAGTTCGCCGTCCCGGCGGGGATGAACAGGCTCAGCGCGACGATCACAGAGCCCGCGATAACCTCTCGAATCAGCCATCTCACGACGCCACGCTTGGTCTCGGTATCCATTTTGCACCTCCCCTTATCCATCCAGCGCCTGCTTCAGGTCGTCTATGATGTCCCCCACCGCCTCGATGCCCACCGACAGGCGTACTAGCCCGTCGCCGATGCCGACGCGGGCGCGTTCCTCCGGGCTCAGCGCACGATGGGAGGCGTGGGCCGGGTAGAGCGCCAGCGTGCACACGTCTCCCAGTGTGGTGGCCGGCAGACACACTTTGAGCGCCTCAAAGAAGCGGAAGATCTCCTGCTGACCGGCGTCGGCCAAGTCGAAGGAGACCATGCCGCCTCCTCTCAATCCTCGTCTGCTTGTTTGCGCCTCAGTGCGCGCACTGCTGCCCGCACTTCTTTCCAGCGCGCGCGGGCCTCTTTTTCCTTCTCGCGGTCGACGGTGTGTGAACTGTAGCGCGCTTCCACAAAGTCGTCGGTCAGCAACCCCATCTCCTGCTGTGCCTGCGGCAGGTGGGGTTCCAGCGCGGCGTCGTATTCGTAGGGCGTCTGCGAGTCCTTGCGGCGAAAGCCTCGCTGCCCGGCCCGGCGCAGGATGCTGAGGTAATAGTACAGCGTGCGCTCGCGGGGCGAGAGCGTGCCCAGCCGGAAGAAGCGCGCTGCTTTTCCCTGGGCTCGTTTGCCCCTTCGCCTGCGCAGGGATAGTGTGCGCGGGATGTGCTCGCCGATGGCCTCTGCCAGACCGGTCAGCCGTCGCCATAGGGCGGTCAGGAAATCGCCTATGGCGCGGAACAGCCACAGCGACGAGAGGGCCTTGCGTATTTCGGGGTGATCGCGCAGGTAGCTGCGGACGACGTAAAAGACCACGCCCAGCGCGACGAGCCAAAAGACGAGTGAGCGCAGGGTATCGAACCAGGGGGGGGCCCCAGCGCCGGTGGCGGCTGGAGGCTCTTCCAGCTCGGTTGACAATTCTGGCATGCGTGGCGCAGCAGCGTCTTCCCTGAACAGGAGCAACAAAAGCCACAGGGGAAGCGAGACGAGAAATGCGATCAAGCCGAAGATGAACCGGAGGATGGTCGCCAGTATGGCCAATAAGTTTCCTGCGGTTTCCAGGAGGCCCATGGTGTAACCGGTGGGGATCAGAAAGGCGGCCAGTGTGGCCAGCCCGATAAAGATCAGGCTGTAACGCACCCACCGTGCGGCCAGCTTTTCGGTGACCTTTACCTCGCGCGCGTGCCACCGCCTGTGCATCGTCGTGTACTGCACCTGCCCGAGGAGCACCAGTCCCAGCAGGAAATAGATCAGCACGTTGAGCACCATGCCGGGCACCGAGGGACGGCTGAGGTCCAGCAGGGCTACAATCGTCAGGCGGGATAGACCGGTGATGATCAAGAGCAGGATGCCTCCGACAAAGAAACGGGCGGTGATCCTTTGTCGGGGGATGACTTGATCGCGATAGTATTCGGGAGGATCGTCGAGACGCTCCAGGTCCCCCATTGTCTCAGTAGTGGCTATCCAGGAGGCAAACGCGAGACCAAAGGTAACTAGTACTTTGTCACTAAAGATGGTCCTCAGATCAGCGGGCCACATCTGGATTTCCGCCAGAATGTCGTTCCAACTGTCGCCTATGAAGCTGCCGATCTTGATCAAGACCAGGAACAGGGACAGTTCGATGAGGCGAAATTTGAGCACGTTTCTGTCCACGGGGGCCATTCTTTTGAGCAGTTGATGAGAGTAGCAGGCTTCCAACGCGGCTAACACACATACCACAACCAAAAAAGTGCCATTCCAGTTGGGGTTGATCAGGTGTGCCAGTTCCGCCAGCGCCACGGCGACGCAGCCGACCATCCCACTGATCACCAGCGGTTGGAACACGTTCCGCAGCCACGGGCTGCGCGTCATAGGCCTGCCTCCAGGTCGCGTTCTTGCCACACGCGATATACCGGCAGACCTAGAAGGTCGGCTTGTTCTCGCAGTTCCCTCGATGGCGGCATCGGCTGTACCAGGAGCAGCGCGATGGCGAATCCAGCCCGCTTCAGGTAAACGAGCGTGTCAAACAGCACCTGGCTCTCCTGGCCGGTGATGGCCAGGATCGTGGCGCCCCAGGCGAGGTTCACGCTTTCCTGGCGCAGGATCTGCTCGAACGGTGTGGTGGGCGTCACCTGCGCCCGCGCCAGCACCTCTAACACGCTCATCAGGTGGGTGCGTTCCCGGCGAGGGGGCAGGCGAAAGCGCGTCGTCGTTTCGGACAGCGGATCGAGCGCTTCGGTGACCAGGCCGGCGGGCAGCTTCTCTTGGGTGATGGCGTGGTTGGCCACGGATGCAGCGGCGACGATGGCCAGCTCCGTAGCAGTGTATCGTCTGCGCTGGCTGTAGTCATCCTGATTCAGGTTTAGACAGATGAGTGTTTCGCGCGCGATGGCCGGTTGGTAGCGTTTGACCAGCAGCCGCCTGGCGCTGGCGGTCGCCGTCCAGTGGATGCGGCGCAGCGAGTCGCCACGCTGGTAATCGCGCACGCCCATGATGCGAGCCGGATCTTCGAACAGCGGTGTGCGGTTGGGTAGCACCGCCAGCGGTGAATGGGTGGGCAGGCCCAGTCGTTGCAGGGGGACGACGCGCGGGTAGACGATGATGTGCTCCGATGCCACCGTTAGCTCTTTGACAGGGGCGGCGCCCAGCAGGTCGCCGGCGCGCATCACCAGCGGGCCGACGGGATAGTAGCCTCGTTGGTGGCAGTTGAGCGTGTACTGGAAGCGCTGCCGCTCGTGCATGCCAAGGCTGACCACCTCGCGGTGGAAGGGCGGCGCAGCGAGTGCTACCGGCAGCGATTCGTGCACTTCCAGCCAGGGGATCGGCAGCCAGCCGGCGTTGTGTATTGTTAGATCGACCGCTACCCGCTCGCCACAGAAGGCGCGGTTGATAAAACGCCGCTTCGTCTCCAGGTGGCGCGTCGCCCGCTGCATCCACAGGCGTGAGAGCAGGTAGATGGCAAAGAGGAGGTAGACGATGGTGAAGAAAAAGTCGATGCGCAGGACGGCGGCGACCACGAACAGGATCAGCAGAAAGGGCACGAAATCTTGCATCGGGTGCGCCTACTCTAACTCTCCGATGTTCAACTCTGTGTTTTCGAGGATCTCGTCCAGGATCGCCTGGGCGGTGCGTCCGCGCAACTGGCTTTCCGGCTTGACGATCAGCCGATGCGCCAGGGTCAGAGGCACCAATGTCTTGACGTCATCGGGGATGGCATAGTCGCGGTTGCGCAGGGCGGCCAGCGCCTGGGAGGTCTTGTACAGGGCCAGCGATCCGCGCGGACTGGCTCCCAAGGCCAGATCGGGATGAGTGCGGGTGGCGCGCACGATGGTCAGGATGTACGCCTCCAGCGACTGATCCACGTGGACGTCGGTGACCGCGTCGTGCAGGTTCAGGATCTCGGTACCGTCTACCACTTGGCCGATGCTCTCGATGGGATGCTGCTTTCTGAGATTGCGCAACATCTGGCCTTCCCCTTCGGAGTCTGGGTATCCCAGCGACAGGCGGATGAGGAAGCGATCGAGTTGCGCTTCGGGCAGCGGGAAAGTGCCTTCGTACTCGATGGGGTTCTGTGTGGCCAATACGAGGAACGGCGCGGGGAGCGGGCGGGTGACACCATCGACCGTGACTTGCTGTTCCTGCATGGCCTCCAGCAGCGCGGCCTGGGTGCGCGGCGTGGCGCGGTTGATCTCGTCGGTCAGGAGCACGTGGACAAAGACCGGCCCCGGCTGGAACTCGAATGTGTTGGTGCGCTGGTTGAATACGCTCACGCCGGTGATGTCGTTGGGCAGCAGGTCGGGCGTGCACTGCAAGCGTTTGAAGTTGATGCCCATGCTGGCGGCGATGGCGCGGGCCAGCATGGTCTTGCCGGTGCCGGGCACGTCCTCGATCAGCACGTGCCCCTGGCACAGCAGGGCGACCATCAGCAGCTCGATCTGCGCGCGCTTGCCGACGATGACGGTCTCGACGTTGTCGATGACGCGGGTGACGAATGTGGTGATAGGTGTCATTGGAGCCTCCTTCAGGGTCGAGACTTCCGAAGTCTGAAGCGGCGCAGGGCGGCCTGGATGCGCTTGCGGAGTGAGGGTGGCTTGGATTTCGATAGCGCCTGCTCCAGGTTGCGTGCGGCGATCTCGTGGTAGCGGGGGAACGTCTCGGCGGTCCACACACTTAGCGCGTTGTTGTAGCACTCGATGGCGCGTTGGAGGTTCTCGGCGCGGTCGCCGTGGATGCGGTCGCGGTAGGCGTTGCCCAAGTTGTTCTGAGTCTGGGCCCAATCGGCGGGAAAGTCCTGGCGTGTTCTGACCTCCCGAGCGTGCTGGAAGTGACCGATGGCCTGCTCGAGGTTCTCTGCGGGATCGCCGTGGATGCGAACGGCGTAGGCATTGCCCAGGTTATTCTTGGTTTGGGCCCAATTGGTGGGGAATGCCTGACGAGTGTAGACTTCCAGGGCACGTTGGTAATGGCTTATGGCCTGCTCGATGTTTTTGGCACGGTCGCCGCGGATGCGGTTACGGTAGGCACTCCCCAGGTTATTCTGGGCCATCGCCCAAGCAGTCGAAAAGTCCTGGCGTGTGTAGATTTTCAGAGTACTTTGGAACTGGCCGATGGCTAGTTCAAGGTTCTCGGCGTGGTCGCCACGAATGCGGTTACGATAGGCGACGCCTAGGTTGTTTTGAGCCTTTGCCCAATCTTGAGGAAAGTCCTCGCTAGTGAAAATCTTTAGTGCTGCTTGTGTGTGTGTAATGGCTTGTTCCAAATTTTCTGTCCGTTCACCCCGGATGCGGTCAGTGTAAATCAAGCCTAGATTGCCCTGCGTCACAGCCCACTGCTCGGGGGAGACCTGGCGGGTATAGACCTCCAGGGCGTGTTGGTAGTGGTCAATGGCTCTTTCGATATTCTCGGCGCGCGTGCCATGGATGCGAGTGTAGTAGGCGAGACCGAGCCAAGCCTGGAGATTGGCCCACTCAAGCCCTCTGTCCTCGCCTTCCTGCACTGTGATGGCCCTTTGATAAGCCGCAATCGCTTCGTCCTGATACTCGCTGGCTTGCGCGTAGTCATCCAGCTCGCGGTAGATGTGAGATAGGTCTTCGCAGAGGGAAGCGATGCGCGGCCAGTTGGGCGTTTCGGCGACCCGCTGCTGCCCCAACCGCCGCTCGTATAGCGCCGCCCGCTTGCGCAGCTCCTCCGGCGGCAGGAGCGTGCGGTGGAAGCGATCCAGCAGTTGCGTCACCGCCTCGAGTTGCATAGGTGGCGGGGCGGTCGGCCCGCGCAGGGGGGCCTCGAAGTAAAAGATGCCGCTGCGGGCGGCAAACAGGTCGGCGGCGTGTTGCACCACCTGGCCCAGCGTGTTCTGGCTCAACCAGAAGACGAGGGGCGTCCCCAACCGGCTCAGACGCTCACGCTGAAAGTTGACGGCGCGCAGCGCCCGCAGCGCCGCCTCGTCGCGCGGCTCGGCCAGGCCGTGGGTGTGGATGAACACGACGGGCGGGCGGGGCCGGTCGCGGACGGCCGCGGGCGCGGCAGCGCGTTCTTCTGATGGCATCTCGTAAAGGAACTGTTGCTCCAATTGCCCCGCCAGGTCAGGTTGGTCGGGCGAGAGCTCGACCTCGACAGGGTGTTGACTGCCTTCTGCTTGCAGGTGGTCGCGTACCTGCCGCACCAGCCGCTCGCGCAGCGAGCCTTCTTCGCATACGGCAAAGAGGAACGCGCTGCCCCTCGAGATGTCCAAGGCGTGGCACAAAAGCTCCAGTTCCAGCTTCAGGTCCTCTGCCGGCGCTGGCTCAAGCCAGCTCGCTGAACTCATCCCGTCGTTCCTCCAACAAGGGGCGCACGATGGGGTGCACGGCCCACCAGGCGTCGCCGCCGTCGTACTCCAGCAGGCTCAGGTTGTGGATCAAATCGCGGGTGAGCTCACTGTTGACGAAGAAGCCACCGTTGTAGAGCCGACACAGCTCGCGGTACTGCTCCTCTGTCAGTCCGGCGCGGTAGGTGTTGCGCACCTGGCGGGCGGCGTATGCCACGTCGTCAGGCTGGATGGGGCCTTGATCGCCGCGCAACAGTGAGGCTCTGAGTGCGGCGTTGCGGGCCAGGGCGATCAGCTCCTTGAGCAGGCCGCCGCTCAGTTCCACCAACTGTTCGGCTGCCTCGTCTGTGAGTAGCCCGGGCATCAAGCGGCAGTTCAGCACTTCCAATAGGGCATCCTGCCCTGCCGAACTGAGGGTTCCGTCCTGCTCGACCGTCTTGATGTTGGCGAGCGCAAAGTTGCGCGGGAAGGCCATGCGCGCCTGGGCAAAGTCGTTAGTGTGGTAGAGCGCCAGCGGCACGGTGTAAATGATGCGGCATAGAGGCTCTAGCAGGGCGTTCGCGCCCTGGCAAAAGAGATCGCGCACCTGGTTCAGGTTGTACATCTTGTCCAGCCCGTCCACAGTGACCAACGTGCGACGCCCTGATTTCTTCTGCAAGTCCTCCAACAGCGTGTTCAGTCTTTCGAGCAGGTCGGAGAGGTTGGCCTGCGCCTCGGCGCGCACCTTTTTCTGCCGGTAAGGGGCGTCGGTGGTTAGCTTTACGTTGAACTTGGCGATAACTGCGTTCAGTTCTCCGCCCGCCTCGCTCCGCAGGCCTCCTCGTTCGGCCTTCTCAAAGACGCGGGTCTTGTACCAGAACAAGAGGTCGTCGAGCTTCTTTTCATCCAGCTCCACGCCACTGCGCCAAGCTTCTTGGAACACCCGCAGGCCCAGCACGACCAGCAGGTCGGCATAGTCCACGTCCCCCAGGTTGAGTAGCCCATCGACGTTAACCGGCACGATCGTGTGCGTGGGACGCAGCTTTTCTGCCAGCCGTGTCAACTCGGTCGTCTTGCCGCTCCCTCGATAGCCGGTGAAAACGGTCTTGTCGTCGATGCTGCGATCAGACAGCAGTTCCTTCGTCAAAAAAACGGTGCTGGCTTCCATCGGGCGTTCGGCGTAAAAGCGCTCCAGCCATTTCCCTTCCAGTGGGCGATCGGGGTCGAGCAGGGCGTAGGCCTCGGTCAGGTTCTCTGCCTTGTGCAAAATCTCCACGTGCGTTACCTCCTCGGGTAGCTTATCATAGGTGATTATAGCATACAAGTGTATACAAAGCCAAAAGATGCAGGTTTTGGAAATTGGATTTGTGGTATATAATCACTATGATTTCGCTCATTTTTGCTGTGAGTGGGGAATTAACCCCATTTTCGGGCTGGTTTGGCCCATTTTCGAGTTCTCAGGTGGGGGAAATCCTTGCATTGTGCAACTTCCGTTGCGGATGACCTGTTCGAGAAATTGCGAGCTCCCCACATATACCGATAATCGGCGATCAAGCTGGCACATAGCGGCTAAGGTAAATTTACACTGCAAGAGAAATTTCAGCGAAATCACAGCTACATGAAAACTCTTCATAGTTTATCCCATACGAAGTGGGATTGCAAGTACCACATAGTTTGGATAAAGTACCGAAAGAAGACGCTGTTCTTGGAGTTGCGACAAGAGCTAGGGCCGCTGCTGAGGGAACTGGCAAGCCACAAAGAGGGTGAGAATTGGAGGGAAGGCTCTTGCAAGACCATGTGCACATATTGATATCAATTCCTCCGAAGTATGCGGTATCGCAAGTGGTGGGATATATCAAGGGCAAGAGCGCGATCTACAGAGCACGGAACGACTTGGGCAAGCGTAGGGACTTCAAAGGACAACATTTTTGGGCCAGAGGCTATTACGTATCAACCGTCGGTATAGACGAAGATGTTATTCGTGAGTACATTCGTCAGCAAGAGGATGAAGACCGTCGTGTTGATCAACTGAGCCTTTGGGAGTATCCTCTCAATATTCTGGGGAAAATGGCGAATGTAGGTCGGATTTGCTATCCGACCAGGCAGCGGTTAGCAAAACCGCCCTACATCTGCCCCGATTTATTGAGAAGATACCTTTGGAACTAGTTGCCGCCGAAGGCGGCTCACAATAACCGTTTTGAGCGGTTCACATTTCAAGCCACCGGCTTTGCCGGTGGTCATGACAAGATTTTCTTCGATTTGACATTCAAATACTGTTGCGAGCGATAGGGCATTGTGATGCGGACAAGGTTGCTGCTTGGTCGGAGCAGTTAGAGCCGTAGCTCGACCCCCTAAGCGTTTTCCTCCTCCTAGTGCGCTTTGGGGGAAGTGCTGTTTACGCTTACCTGTTCGCCAGTTTCTCCATCAGCGTCAGGATCAGCCACAGCAGGCCCAAGGCGCCTGCGCCGATGGCGAGGCACGTCAGGCCCAGTGGCACGGCGCTTGGCCCGTAGGCCACACTGATGGCGACCGAGCCGACGACGACCAGGAAGGCGGCGACGATCCAAAAGAGCCGCCGCTGCTCGCGGCGGCGACTGCCGCGCAGGTCGGTGGGTTTGCCTGGCTCATTCTTCATTGGTCACTCTGCCCACAGGGGCACAAAGTCGAACTTGTCTACGTCGACCAGTCCCTGATCGGTCAGTTTGAGGGCCGGGATCACCTCCAGTGCCAGGAAGCCTAGCGTCATGAAGGGATCGTGCAGCGGTGATCCGAGTTCGTGGGCGACTGCTACCAGCGCGTCCATCTGCTCCCGCACGATCTCCACCGGCTGGTCGGACATCAACCCGGCGATGGGCAGTGGCGCGGTGGCCAGTACCTCGTCGCCGACTGCGGCAACCAGCCCGCCGCCCATCTCGCCTACAGCGCGGGCCGCCGTCATCATCGAGGCGTCATCGCAGCCGGCGATAGTCAGGTTGTGGGCGTCGTGGCCCACGCTCCCGGCTAGCGCGCCGCGTTTGAGGCCCAAGCCGCGCACGAGGCCCAGCCCGACGTTGCCGGTTCCCCGGTGCCGCTCGACGACGGCCAGCTTGAGCTGGTCGCGCTTGGGGTCGGCGATGACCTGATCCTCAGCGACGGTTGGCCTCTCGACCAGGTGCTCAGTCACCACTTGGTCGGGTACGACGCCGATCACGCGCACCTGGTCTCCTTCGACGGGGATGGCGAAGCTTAACTTTTCCCATTCAACGTGGACGGTGTCAAGCACGGCATATTGCGAAGCGACGTCGTCGCCATCCAGCACGGACCAGTCGCCGGTGGGCGCGCCGTCTTGGGCGACCAGCTTCCCGCCGGCATAGACCATCTCTGGATGGAAGTCCTTCAGATTGGAGAAAACGAGCAGGTCGGCCCGCTTCCCTGGTGAGATGCCCCCCCGGCCGTGCAGGCGGAACCACTCGGCGGCGTTGAGAGTGGCCATCTGGATGGCGGTGATGGGGTCAAGCCCTTCAGCGACGGCCAGCCGTATCATGTGATCAAGATGTCCCTCATCGAGCAGATCAGCCGGGTGGCGGTCGTCGCTGCAAAAGGCGCAGCGACGGCTGTTCTGCGGGGTGACGGCGGGCAGTAGCGCGCGCAGGTTGTGGGCGGCGGTCGATTCACGGATGAAGACAACCATTCCCAGGCGCAGCTTTTCCAGCATCTCGTCGGGCGTCGTGCACTCGTGGTCAGAGCCGGGGCCGGCGCCCACGTAGGCCTGCAGCCATTTGCCGCTGATGCCGGGGGCGTGACCATCGATCACGCGCCCTTGGAAAGCGAGCAGCTTTTCCAGGGCGTTGGGCAGGCCCAACACTGCGCCGGGCACGTTCATAAACTCGGCCAAGCCGATGACGCGGGGGAGATCAGCCAGAGCGGCCAGGTCTGTGGCCTCCAGGCTCGCCCCGGCGGTGCCCATCGTTGTGGCCGGGACGCAGGAGGGCAGGTTGACGTAAACGCTCAGCGGCAGCCCCTCGGATGCTGCCAGCATGTAGCGGATGCCGTCGGCGCCGGCGACATTGGCGATCTCGTGGGGATCGGTGACGGCGGTGGTGGTGCCGCGTGGTACCACGGCGCGGGCAAACTGGGGTGGGGTGACCATCGAGGACTCGATGTGTACGTGGGCATCGATCAGGCCAGGGCAGACGTATCGCCCGCCCAGGTCGAGTTCCTCTTTGGCCTCGTAGCCCGGTCCGATGCCGACAATTGTATCGCCGGCGATGGCGACGTCGGCGTCCACAATCTCGCCGGTGTAGACGTTGATCACGCGTCCGTTGCGCAGCGCCAGGTCGGCGGGTTCGTCGCCGCGGGCGATGGGTAGGAAGCGAACGAGTTTCATCGTATGCATCTCCTGATGTACGTGTGTGATTGTCTGTTATTCCCACGTTCAGCCACGGTGTTTGAGCCCACCCAAGCGTGCAAAAAACTCCTCACGTCTGGAGGGCTAGTTCATCGTGGGGCTGAGATAGGATTGTTGCGGTCGCGTTGTTGCTCTGGTGGACTATGCTTTGGGCCGTTTGAAGTAGAGCACCGAGCCCGAGACGCTCGTGAGCTCCCAGCCTTGCTCTCCCTGTTGATCGAGGAACTTGGGGAGACCCGGTCCCTCTTCCCAATCGTCGAGCTCTTTGCCGTCGATGAATCGAGGACGGATTGTATCTCCAGCTAACTGTGGAATTACGACCAGATATTCCCACTTGGTCATGATTACCTCCTTGTCCAATGTACAGTCTTGTGTTACACGATCAGGGGCCGCAAACGTTTGATCGCGTTTGTGATGTCAGTATAGCATGGGAGGGTTGGCTTTACAAATGGAACATCCCGGCGGGGCAAGTGCATCTGCTTCAGCCTTGCACGGCGATTGAAGTCACGTGCTACGTGCTCCAATAGTCTTTGAACGCTTACCCAGTTCGCATCACGCTTATCCCTAGGTTGTCGGCGTGGTCGCTGATGCGCTCCAGGTTGCGCAGCGATTCGATGAATATGACGTCGGCTTCCGGCCGGCATATCCCTGCGTCGAGGCGGTCGATGTGTCCCTGGCGTGCTTCCAGGTAGAGTTCGTCGAACTCGTCCTCCAGGCGGCAGGCCCGCCGCGCCAGGAGTTCGTTTCCGTCCCGGACGGCGGTGACGGCGTATGCGTACGTGCGGTGGGTGTGCTTGCAAAGCCTGTCTATCTTCTCCACCGCCGTGGGGCTGAACACGACGTTGTGGGTCACCTTTTTCTGGGCGGCCTGTGCCAGATCCTCCGTCAGGTCGCCGACCCGCTCGACATCGGTGAGCAAGTTTCTCAGTTGGAAACAGCGTTGCTGCTGTTTGACGCTCAAGTTGCTCTGCATGAGCGTGTTGACAAAGTTCTCAAGGATCACACACACCGGGTCCACGAACTCGCTCTCCTGTTCCAGAACCCACGTGGCGGCGTCCATGTCTTCTTCCACCAGCGCCAAGCGCCCGCGTTCGATCATCTCGGTCGTCACTTCGCCGATGCGTATCAGCTCTTTGAGCGCCTCGGTCAGAGCGACCGGGGGCAGGCGATACAGCCTCTCGTCGATGTACGCCGTGAGCTTTTTCTTTTCTTCCTCCGGCTTTTTCGGCACCAGGAACTCGGCTGCCCGTGCGATGGGCTTGACGAAGGGGAAGAGGACGACGCTCACGGTGACGTTAAAGATGGTGTGCGCATTGGCGATCTGACGCGCCAGGTCGGGCGAGGTGCGGCTGACGAGGTCAGCGAAGGGAGACAGGAAGGGCAGGAAGAGGAGCACGCCGACGACGTTGATCAGCGTTTGGGCGACGGCCGCCCTCCGGGCGGATCTGGCGAGACGCAGCGAGGCGATGAACTGGGTGTCGATGCACGTGCCGATGTTGGCGCCCAGGATGAGGGCGATTGCGCAGGGAAGCGTGATGGTGTTGCTCATGCCCATGGCGACGACCAGACCCGTCATCGCCGAGCTGGATTGGACGACGGCGGTGACGGCGGTGCTGGCCAAAACCGCTGCCAGCGGAGTCTGCCCCATGGTCGCCAGCCAGCTTGCCACGGCGGGCATTTCGGTCAGGGTCTTTAGCGCGCCTGACATGAGATTCATCCCCAGGAACAGGACGCCGAACCCCAGGATGACCTCGCCATATTCCTGCCAGCCTCGGTGGGGGGCGAACTCGATCAGGACAAACCCCAGGGCGATGAAGAGGAAACAAAAGTCGCCGATTTCGAAGGCCACGATCTGGGCGGTGAGCGTCGTGCCGATCTCCTGGCCCATCATCACGCCCACTGCCTGCTCGAGCGTCATCAGGTTGGCGTTGATCAGGCCGAGCATGGTGACCATCAGCAGGCTGCTGCTTTGGATCAGGGCGGTGGCGACGGCGCCGAAGGCAGCCCCTTTGATGGGTTTGTTAGTCAGGCGATCCAGCCATTCCTGGAGCCGGTTGCCGGCCAATTTCTCCATGCCTGTGCTCAACAGGCGAACGCCGAACATGAAAAGGGCCAAGCCTCCCATGACTTCGAAGAAACTGATCAAAGTGAGCCTCCAGGATGTGTGGTTTGTACGAGCAGCCAGGATTCAGAAAGTGCGGCCTCCCAGCCGGGGTACATGATAATTCAAACCTGGGATGAGGTCAAACTCAAGTATAGGGCGATTGACGCTTGCCATGTTGCGCAGTATAATGTTTGCAGAGGTCAGGGATACCTCGTTTGTGTGGCCCCTAATCGTAAAATCGATGAGGAGGAAGCCGATGGACTACTGTCCAAATTGCGGTGCTCAGGTGCCAGAGGGTAACGCTTTTTGCAACGAATGTGGCACTCGTGTCGATAGCGTGCCTGCGAGTGCACCGGGTGGAGAATACCTTGATCCTTATGCTGCACCTGTTGTGCAGGGAGGATCCGGTGGGGGGATGGCTACTGCCAGTCTGGTTTTGGGCATTGTCTCAGTAGTGATGAGCTTACTGTGCTGCGTACCCTTTGTCCAATACTGTACGTGTATTGCCGTACCTCTTATGGCCATCGTCGGTTTTATACTGGGCATCGTAGGGCTTTCTGACCCGGCAGGGAAAGGGAAGGCCACCTGGGGGGTCGTGTTGAACATCCTGGCCGTGGTTATTTGCATTGTGCTGGTGATCTTGTATGCGTTGGGCTTTGTGACGCTCAGCATTTTGCAGGAAAGTTAGTCAATCGGCTATACCCAGACAAATACCTCGTCGTCCGTAGTCGGACGACGAGGTATTTTGGTACCTTGGACGCTGTGCCCTTTCTACTTTGTGATTGCCTCCAACTCCTGCACGACGTGCTCTGCATGGCTCAATGCGCTGGAGGAGAGATCGCGCCGGTCCCAGAACGTGCCCGTGTCAATCACGCCGCCCCCTTGGTCGCAGAAATCTATCATCCATTGGAAACACGTCTGACCATCGGCGATAGCGGCTTGATACTCGTTCCATGTCGGCACCAAGTCGGGAACGGAGGATGGCGCGGTGCTTGCCGGGCGGTGGATAGTGTGGTCATATACCGTGGCACAGGAAACGTTTTCTCCCCCAGCCAACCTGTCGAACCAGATTTTGATGGTCAACAGATCTTCTTTGGTCTGTCTGGCGTCGGCCAGGAAGATGGCCGCGACGCCGGAGGCGGGCGGCGGGGCAGCGGTGGCAGTTGGTTGGGGTGGTGATGTTGGTTCTGGCGTGTCGGTTGGCAGCGGCGTTTCGGTCGGTTCCGGCGTGTTCGTGGGGCGGGACGTGGAAGTGGGTAACGGTGTGTCTGTCGGCAGAGGCGTTTTGGTTGGTTCGGGTGTGTTCGTCGGGGTCTCCGTGGGCTCTGGTGTGTCTGTGAGAACCTCGGTAGGGACCATGGTTGGGGCGGAAGTTGATTGGCAAGCCAGTGTGATGATGATTGCCCAACCTATTAGGACGAGCAGCAAAGTGCGGTTCTTCATGTCAGCTCTCCTGTGTGATGGCTTTTTGGCTGGGATAGCGTAGGGCCATGATAGCCTGGTTTTGACAAAGAGTCAAAATTGCTTTTCCGGCCCTGGGCCAGAGGTCAAGGTCGTACAACGGGTAATGGGTGGGATCGCATGTGAGTCGTCGGCATCATGATTGGACAAACCGGGGAAATTGAAGTAAATTATACCTTGGTTTGCTTGCTTCCAACTCATAAAGGAGGTGCCCATGAGCCACTGTCCCAGTTGCGGGCGGTACGCCGGCCCGTACGAAGCGTGCCCCTACTGCGGCGCTCATCTTGCCGGGCGGATGCCCGTTCGCCTGGTCAAGGTCGCTGCCATTCTGCTGGCTACTGCAGGCTTGGTTCTCCTTTGGTTTGCCGCCACCCGGGCCGAGGTGGACCTGATCCAGATCGGGCAGGCCGGCGCAACGATGAACATGGCCTACGTGCGGCTGGAGGGGCGTTGCACGCGCGAGCCTGCATACGATCCCGAGAGCGATTACCTCAGCTTTTGGCTGGAGGACGACACGGGCGAGATCCGCGTGTCGGCCTACCGGGCCGAGACGCGGCAGCTTATCGAGCAGGGCCGTGTGCCCGCACTGGGCGACGTGGTGGAGGTGACGGGGACGCTGCGCGTGCGGGAGGACTTTTACGCGCTGACCGTCAACGTACCCGAACAGCTCAGGATCACGCGCGCCGATCCGGTGGACTTGGCCATCGGCGCCATCGAGCCCTCCGACCTTTACTTGCGCGTGCGGGTGCGCGGCGAGGTGCGCAGCGTCTACGAGCCCTACGAGGGATTGACGCTGGTCACCGTCCGCGACGAGACGGGTGAGATACCGATTGCCTTGAGCGAGGATCTGGTCGCGCTCAGCGGTGCTTTGCCGGCTGTGTCTCCTGGCCAGGTGGTAGAGGTCGTGGCAGCCGTATCCCTGTACGGCGACACGCCGCAGCTCGTCCTTGCTTCCGTCGCCGATGTCGTCGTGCTCGACGAGAGCGTGCGCGTCGTCGCCGAGAAAAATATCGGCGACCTGTCCTCCGAGGATGTGGGCCAGCCGGTTGTCGTGCGGGGCAGCGTCCTCGAAGTGAACCCCTTCTCCGCTGGCGTCAAGTTCACGCTGGACGATGGCAGCGGCTCGGTTAGCCTACTTCTGTGGCAGGACGTCTACGACGCGCTGCCCGATCCGGCGGCGCTGGGCATAGGAGCGGAGCTCCAGGTGCAGGGACGGATCTCTGAGTACGAGGACGAGTTGGAGGTGGTTCCCGAGCTGGCCGAGGATGTGCAGGTTCTTGCCGCCGCACCTGCGCCGCCCGAGACGACCGTCGGCGCGCTGACGACCGCCGATGTGGGGCGCGTGGTGACGCTGCGCGGGACGCTGGGCGAGCGGGAGATTTTTTCGAGCGGGGTCAGGTTCCGGTTGGATGACGGTACCGGCACCATCATCCTGCTTCTGTGGCAGAACGTCTACGACGAGACCCCTGGCGCCGAGCGGCTGGCGACTGGCGTGCAGATCGAGGTGACCGGGCAGATCGAGGAGTACCGGGGCGAGTTGGAGATCGTCCCTGGGGCGGGTGGAGTGAGGTTAATCGGTGGAGATTAGGAGGAGCATGGTGCGAAAAGTGTGGTCTGCGAGTATTGTGATTCTGTCGTTGGTCACGGTGACGGGGTGCGGATGTGCAGATCAGCCAACGGCGACGACAAAGCCGTTGCCGACCGCTGTCTTGGCGACGACTGCGCCGACAGATGTCCCAACGGCGACACCTACGCCGTTCCCGACGGATACACCTGAGCCGACGCGTACGCCCACGCCGACCGATACGCCCGAACCAACGCTTACACCTACACCCGAGGTGGTGCTGGCGCGCATCGGCGACGTTACCGCCGGACGTATCGGCGAGGAGGTGACGGTGGAGGGGGAGGTGGTCGGCACGGAGAGCTTTTCGGCGGGCTTCAAGTTCACGCTGGATGACGGCACGGGTCGGGTCATCCTTCTGATGTGGCACAATGTGTACGACGACTGCTGGGATGCGCCGAAGATTAACCTGGGCGCGCGGGTGCGTGCTACGGGTGAGGTCGGCGAGTATGACGGAGAGTTGCAGATTCAGCCGGGATTCGGCGGCGACGTGGAGGCCGTCGAGGGGGCTGCGCCCTGGGCTCCCGCACGTGATAGCGGCTCTCTCTCTGGCGACGACGAGGGCCAGCGGGTGATGATCGAGGGCAGCGTCATCCGTGTGGAGGGCAGAGATACGTGGGCCAAGGTCTTTGTCGGGGACGAGACCGGCCAGGTGCTGGTATTCATCTATGAGAACGTGCTCGCCCGCATCCCCGGCAACACCGCGCTGGGCCATGAGGGCACACGCGTGCGCGTCGTCGGCACGGTGGAAAGATACGGCGGCGATCTGGAGGTCGTGCCGGCCTTGCCGTACGACGTGGTGGTGTTGGAATAACCGTGTGGAGTTCTGGGATGCGCAAGCGAATTTTGACGGTGGTTGTCGTTGGGCTGGTCTTGGGGTTCGGGTGTGGAACCACGCCTCAGCCGACGACGACGCTGACGCCTACCGTTACCCTAGCTCCTTCGAAACCTGCGTCAACGGCTACGTCGAGGCCTACTGCGACGCCGGTGCCTCCCACGCCTACACTGACTTTGATGCCTACCCCAATTCCGCCCACGTTGACTCCTGCCGCGTCTCCCGCGCCGGTTCCCAAATCGCGCGCCGATTGGATATCGTACACCAACTCTAACAACGTGAGCGGCGTGGCCTTTGACGGCGACGGGTACCTGTGGGCGACGACTGGCGGCGGGGTCGTTCGTTGGAACCTGGCCGACGGCACGTACGAAAAGTACACGTCAGAGGATGGGCTTCCCGGTCACACGGTTACCTCTGTTGCCGCGGCGACTGATGGCACCTTGTGGTTTGGCACGTTGAGCGGCGTCGTGCATTTCGATAGGGAGGCAGCTTCCGCCGGGGGCGCTCCAGACGATGTATGGGGGGCCTATACCTGGGCCGATGGCTTGCCCGGCAATTGGATTACGTCTGTCGCCGTGGCGCTTGATGGTACGGTGTGGGCTGGTACCCTGAGGGAGGGAGTGGCTCGTTTCGATGGCACGACCTGGATCGCCTACGATACAGAAGACGGCTTGGTGAGCAACGACGTCCGTGCTATCGCGGTCTCTCCCGACGAGGAAGTCTGGTTTGGCACGTGTGCGCTGTGGGGTCCCGCCAGCCATGAGCCTCCCCCTTGTTTCGGCGTCTCTCGACTTGACGCTCCTGATAGAGCGTGGACGACCTACACCGTGGAGGATGGGCTGGCGAACAACCGGGTCAACGCCATCGCCATAGCCCCTGACGGTGCGGTGTGGTTTGGTACCGGTCCGCTGGATTACTACCCCTGGGACGAGCAGCCTGGGGAGGGGGGTGTTTCTCGGTTTGATCCTTCGGCCGACTCGGGACACGGGGGCGAAGGCGCTCCTGACGGAGGCGCTCCTGACGGAGCGTGGACGACCTACACTGTGGAGGATGGCTTGGCCGATAACTGGGTCAACAGTATCGTCGTAGCGCCCGATGGAGCGCTGTGGTTTGGCACCGCCAGCGGTCTCTCCCGCTTTGACCCTTCGGCAAGCTCAGGGCAAGGCGGGGAGGCGTGGCAGACGTACACGGTGGCCGATGGTCTGGCGGATGATGAGGTGATAGCGCTCGCTGCAGCTCCTGATGGCACGATCTGCGCCGGCACGGGCAGAGGCCTCTCTTGCTTCGATGGTGTCACGTGGACGACCTACGTCGCCGATGGTCCGGTCACAAATAACGTTCCCGCCATCGCCGTGGGTCCCGATGGGACGGTGTGGGCCGGCAGCGGCGAGCCGATACCTAGCCCCGAGTCCTTGGGGCGTGGCATCTCCCGCTTCGATGGAAAATCCTGGACCGCGTATACTAAAGGTGACGGCTTAGCGGACAACACCGTCGTGTCTATCGCTGTGGCGCCCGGTGGGACGGTGTGGGCCGCCACGGGCGACCCTGACGAGGAACCGACCGGTGTCTCGTACTTTGATGGGGAGGCGTGGACGATCTACACGACGGATGATGGCCTGGCGAGCGACGACGTCCGCTCTATCGCGATAGGGCCGGACGGCGTGGTGTGGTTCGCCTCTCGGCATGGTCTCACCAAATATGATGGCGAGGCGTGGAAGGTTTACGATATCTCTGCTATTCGCGTCGCCGTGGGGCCGGATGGTGTGGTGTGGCTCGCGGACGACGACGGCGTCGTCTCCCGATTTGTCCGGGGGAAGAGCTATCCCGTGAGAGGCGTCCTGGCGAGTGGCAGGGTTCAGTGCATGGCTGCGGGTCCAGATGGTACGGTGTGGATTGGCACCTCAAATGCCGGTGTTTCCTACTTTGATGGTGGGTCATGGACGACCTACACGACCGACGATGGGGTTGTGGATTACTATATCACCGGCATCGTGGTGGCTCCCGATGGGGTGGTGTGGGTTGCCACCAGTAGCGGCGTCTCCCGCTTCGACAGCGGGGCTTGGGTGTCCTTCACCCAGGCGGATGGACTGGCGAGCAACTACGTGCGTTCGGTCGCCGTAGGGCCGGATGGTGCGGCGTGGTTTGGCACCGGGGGCGGCATCTCGCGGTACTTGCCAGATTGACTGGGAAAAGCAGATGATGATAACCGTAGGTGATATGGCGTTGATGTTGGCGGTCTCTGTTGCCGGCGCGGCGGTGGCCTCGTTGCTATCGATCGTGCCAGCGCTGCACATCTACAACGTGGCTGGGTTCATCGTGCTGGCGATGGGCGCGCTGGACGAGTTCGTGCCGCCGGAGCTTTTAGCGATGTTCTTTCTGGGGCTGATCACCGGCTACGCTATGCTGAACACCATCCCCAGCATCTTTTTCTCCGCGCCAGACGATTCGACCGTCTTTGTCGTCCTGCCGGGGCAAAAGTACCTGCTCCAGCAACGGGGGTACGAGGCGGTGGTGCTGACCGGCGTCGGGAGCCTAGGGGGTATCGCGGTGCTGGCGCTGCTGACGCCGGTCGCTTCGACTCTCTTCCCGGCGCTGCGGGCCATCCTCCAGCCGCACCTGCATTGGATCCTGTGGACGGTAATCGCCTACATGCTCATCTCCGAGTGGCCCAAGGGCTCTGACCGCGCCCCGGCCGGGTTGCGTCGCTGGTGGGATGGCTGGAAGAGCCTGACGGCGGGACTGATCACCTTTTTGCTTTCGGGCACCTTGGGCTTTGTGCTGCTCTACCGTAGCTTGGTGCCGGTGACGGTCGCCTATCAGAACCTGCTTCCGGCCTTTATCGGACTCTTTGCCGTGCCGTGGGTTTTGCAGAACATCCTTTCAAAGATCGACTTGCCGGAACAGCACATCGCCAGGTCGGTGGACGCAACGCCGTGGTTGGTTTTTCGCGGGACGTTTGCCGGCGCGCTGGGCGGGCTCTTTGCCGCCTTCTTTCCCGTCGTGACCGGCGGCATTGGCGGCTTCCTCGCCGGTCACGCCACAGCGCAGCGGGACGACCGGCTGTTCATCATCTCGCAGGGGGCATCCAAGGTGGTTTACTATGTGGGCGGCTTTTTGTTCTTTTTCGTGCCGGGGCTGCACCTAACCCGAGGTGGGATGGCGTGGATGTTGAGCAGCGTGTGGTCTTCGTACACGCCGCAGGTCTATTATCTGGCGGTGGCGGCTGTCGTGCTCTCTGGGGTCCTTTCCTTTTTTCTTCTTCTGCTGATGGCGCGCTTGGTGATCAAGTTGATCGCCAAGGTACACTACAGGTGGGTCAGCGCAGGCACGTTGGCGGTGCTCCTGGCCATCGTGATCGGGATGACCGGGTGGGGTGGCTTGCTTATCTGCGCCGTCGCCACAGGCATTGGACTCATTCCCGTCTTGTGGGGCTCCCGCCGGATGAACTGCATGGGCGTTTTGTTGCTGCCGATCGCGCTGAATATGGTGGGAGCAGGTGGGACGGTGGCAGGATGGCTGGGACTGATCTAGGGCGTTCTTTTCTCTCCAATCCACAACTGGTGGGTCCCACGTTTTAGAGGTAGCGCCAACCAAATTCCAACTATCTTGCACCAATCTCTACTCCAGTCCCAACCAACGCCAACGGTTTTGGGCTGTTTTTTGTGTTACCATAGGGGTAAGCTGTTTAGGATTTGAGGACAAGGAGGTAGAGATGGGAAACGAGAATGGAACAAATGTTGGCATGTTCACGTGTAATCCTTTTCGCGACTGCCGGAGATGCCCGAAGCGTGGGGGCTGGTCTCACCGGACGAATGGGACCAGACGGATTGACTGGGTGCGGGCAAAGGGTCCTGCGGCCCGCAGAACCTGTAGATCGAAGAAAAAGAGTCCGTGCCGTGTTTTCTCAGTAGGGATCTCGAAGAGCTTGGAGAGGCTAGAATGGGCGAGCTTCAGTACATTCTGATTGTCGACGACGATGAGCGCGTGCTTTTCGTCTTGAGCCAAGCTTTACGGCGGATGGGAGACGGGTATCGCGTTGAGGCAGTCCGGAGCGGTGAGGAAGTGTTGGAGAAGGCACAAGTCAAGCCTTATGATGTTCTCATCACCGATATCGTGATGCCGGGTATGGATGGTGTGGAGTTGACGGAGGCGATTGAGGGATTGCATTCCGACACAGCGGTGATCTGGATCACAGCCCACGGCCGCCATCGGTTCCAGGCCGATGGCGAGCGATTGCACGTTTATCGATGCCTAGAAAAGCCAATCCGGATCGCCGAGATCCGCCAGGCGGTAGTAGATGCGACGGAGCGTGCTGAAAGCTGAAAAGGAGGGATGAGTTTAGTATCAGACTTTGAATCCGTTCAGTGGTGTGGTGCCAGGTCGAAAGCTCAGCAAGGAGGAACTGGTTTGGGTAATTTGCCTGAACGTGGCCCCTTCGGGTTAGTCCTCTCTCCGACGGCAGGGAAGACGCGTACCGGGACCAAAAGTGGCAGGTGTATGACGATCAGATCAAGCGTAAGGTCTTTGACAAGATCGGCGTCGAATAGTAGGTAGGGATGAGTTTCCCCTTCTCACCCGTGGGAGGGAGCGCGCGGGTATGTGCGAAGGGGGAGGGGGATTATGGGATGAAAAAGCGTCTGTTGCTGGGTTGGGTGTTTCTCTTTTTCGTCGGCATTGGGGCGTGCTGTCCCGCGCCGGTTGTTTCGCCCACGCTGGCTGCGTCGGTTCCGGCATTGGCGGTGGGGGAAACGCCCTCCGCTTCCTCACAGGCCAGCGCCCTCGGAGGTGCGACTGCGTCGCTGGTTCCATCACCGACGCCCGCGCCGACCCCGACCCTCGTGCCGCTGCCCTGCATGTGCCTGCGGGAGCCGTTCGCCACCGACGTGGGGAACTGCGGCTTGATTTCCATGTACAACATAGTGCTGGCGGTCGATCCGGCTGCCGCCCGGGTGACGGGTCACCAGGAGATCCGCTACACCAACCAGGAAAGCGAGCCGCTTTCGGATCTGTATCTGCGGCTCTTTCCGAATTCTCCCACCTACGGCGGTGCGATGACGGTCACCAACGTGATGCTGGCCGGACGGGCTTTAACCCCGACGGTCGAATTGGAGGGCGCCGCTTTGCGCCTGCCGCTGGTGTCACCCTTGGCCGTGGGTGAGGCGCTCACGGTGACTATGGCCTTTGAGGTCGACGTGCCGACCTCTGGCCGGACGGGGCATGGGTTGTTTTCTTACCAACGGGGAGTGATGGCGTTGCCCAACGTCTACCCGCTCATCCCCGTCTACGACGACGAGGGTTGGAACGTCGATCAGGCGCCGGTGCATGGTGATGACGTCTACTCCGATATCGCTGCCTATGACGTTCGGATCACCGCTCCATCCTCCATGCAGTTGATCGCTTCCGGCGGATGCACCCAGCAGTCATCGGAGGGGACGGAGACAACCTGGACGTGTGAGGCGGCGCCGATGCGGGATTTCACCCTCGTGTTGGGGGAGGATTTCCAGCAGCGCAACCGCATGGTGGAAGGCGTGGTGGTCAACAGCTACTTTTATGCGGGACACGAGGCGGGGGGAGAAAAAGCTCTCCAGGTGGCGATCGACGCATTGTCCGCGTTCGCTGATCTCTTTGGCCCTTACCCCTACGCCGAATTGGACGTGGTCGAGACGCCCAATTACCTGGGGGGCATGGAGTATCCCGGCCTGGTCGTCGTGGAGGACGGTCTCTATCCTGGTGTGGTCGGGGTGGAGTGGCTGACGGCGCACGAGGTAGCCCATCAGTGGTGGTTCGGCCTGGTGGGCAGCGATCAGGTGGACGAGCCGTGGTTGGACGAGGCGCTGACCCAGTACAGCACCATGCTCTACTACGAGCGGGTATACGGCGCGGAGCGGGCCGAGAGAATTCGGTATGCAGAGTTCGAGCAGGTTTATCAAAACCTCATCCGGCGGGGACGCAATCTGCCCGTTGGCCTATCGGCTCGGGAGTACCCGGCCGAATTGTATTGGCAAGTCGTCTATGACAAGGGGGCGCTTTATTTCCACGCCCTGCGTGAGAGGGTGGGGGATGAAGCCTTTTTCGATATCCTGCGCACCTATTACCAGCGCCACCGGTACGCGATCGCCACCCCCGAGTCCTTTCTGGCGACGGTGGAAAGCGTGACCGGCAATCCCCATAGAGACCTGTTCGATGAGTGGGTGCTGGGGGAAGCGGCGAGACCCTAAAGGTTTTCGCCAAAGCTATCCGCTGGCAGAAGCGCGTCTTCTAGCACTGACAAGGAAAGGAACAATCGATGACGTTCAAGAGAATGGTGCTTTTGCTTCTGGGCCTCTCGGGAGGACGGCGGCGGTCGCTTACCTGGTAGGCCACTGGCTGCGACAGGCGTATGGTGTCTGAAAAATCGATTGAGGAGGTTGAAATGACCTATAGCACATATGAGGGCAATCCACTTTTTGACAGGAGTGGGTCTTGTAGCGCGGGTGAGAGAACGGGCAGCCTTTTGTTGGTGCTGGTGTTGAGTGCCACTCTGTTGATCTTGACCGCCGCGCTTGCCGGGCGCGGTCAAGCCGGCGCGCGTCCGGCTGCGTTGGCCCAAGGAGCGGCCGTATGGCCCAACATCGCGCTGACGCACACCGTGGGCGGGTTCAGCCAGCCGCTCCACATCACCCACGCTGGCGACGGCAGCGGGCGGCTGTTCGTCGTGGAAAAGGCGGGTGTTATCCGCATCCTGCGCAACGGCAGTCTGGAGCCAACGCCTTTCCTCTCTATCGCGAATCGCGTCGGCAGCGCTGGCGGCGAGCAGGGGTTGTTGAGTGTCGCCTTTCCGCCGGATTATGCGACCAAGGGCTACTTTTATGTCGATTATACCGACGTCAACGGGGACACCGTCGTCTCGCGCTTCTACGTGGACAGCGACCCGGACGTGGCCGATCCGACCAGCGAGAAGGTCATCTTGACCATCGATCAGCCCTACGCCAACCACAACGGGGGGCAGTTGGCCTTTGGCCCCGACGGGTATCTGTACATCAGCACGGGAGATGGCGGCGACGGGGGAGACCCTGAGGGCAATGGTCAGAACCCGGCGACGCTGCTGGGTAACATCCTGCGCATCGACGTCGAGCCTCACGTCACACCGTTCTCTGTGACCCACCGGCTCTATTTGCCCCTGATCATGTCTCAGGGAGGGGGTGGGCTGGCCTATCGTATTCCATCCACGAACCCCTTTACCCAGACGGCGGGCTACCGCGACGAGATCTGGGCCTGGGGGCTGCGCAACCCGTGGCGCTTTTCCTTCGACCGCAGCACGGGCGATCTCTACATCGGCGACGTGGGGCAGAATTCTTACGAGGAGATCGACTTCCAGCCCGCTACCAGCGCCGGTGGCGAGAACTATGGCTGGGCAATCATGGAGGGCGCTCACTGCTACCCCTCCGACCCGTGCGATTCGACCGATTTGGTGCTCCCAGTGGCCGAATACGACCACAGCTTGGGCTGTTCGGTGACCGGCGGCGTGGTCTATCGCGGGCCGGCCCCAGACCTACAGGGAATCTATTTCTACGGAGATTACTGCAGCGGGCGGATATGGGGCTTGGTCCAGGAGGGAGGGGGATGGTCCACGCAGGTGCTGACGAACACAGGCCTGAGCATCACGTCCTTCGGCGAGGACGAGGCCGGAAATGTGTACGTGATCGACTTTTGGAATGGGGACGTGTATCAGGTAGGGGAAGCACCGTGAATGGGAGGTGAAGCCTTGCTAACCCAATTCCAACTTTTCAAACCAAAGCCAGCGCTGCCTCCAACCATGAGCGTCGGCTGGTGGCTGGTTTGCGTGTTAAGATAGAATTGGTGAATTGGGACCGTCGATTCAAAACAAGATTACGGGAAAGGAGAAGGACAATGGCACAGCTAGAGCGCAGGGCAGAGGCGGTTTGGGAAGGGAATTTGCGCGGGGGAAAAGGCCACATCACCAGCGAGAGCGGCGTGCTCGCGGATGTGGGGTACAGCTTTTCGACCCGCTTTGAGAACGAACCGGGTACCAATCCGGAGGAGTTGATCGCTGCTGCCCACGCGGGGTGTTTCAGCATGGCGTTCGCCAACACCCTCGCCAAGAAGGGGTATGAGCCGCAGAGTATCGAAACGCAGGCGACCTGCACGCTGGCCTCACAGGCGGGCGGGGGCTTTGCAATTACCAAGATGCTTCTCAAGGTGCGTGGGCGCGTGCTCGATATCGACCAGGAGCTTTTCGAGCAGATCGCCGAGGAGGCCGATGGAGGATGTCCAGTGTCCAACCTTCTGCGGGAGGGACTAGAGATCGAGCTGGAGGCGACCTTGGTATAGACGTGCGGAAGAAGGGAGAAGACACAACATTCCGATTGGGCATAAGAAGAGATTCTATAGTGAACAAAGAAAAGGAGATATTCACATGTTAGGTGCGCAAATTCAACACTCAGACTCAGTAGATCCAATTTTCGTCACTCCGAGCGGAGCGAGGAGTCTCCCAATGCAGGGCGGAGATTCTTCGCTACGCTCAGAATGACGGTTTCGCAGGTGATTTTCATCAACACGCACATGTGC
>Ga0315550_1000100_pt1 | contig 49708 bp, 44 predicted proteins | sample SalMarSW160190MG_2_FD_203100 | JGI IMG/M metagenome (GOLD analysis project Ga0315550, IMG submission 203100) | Salt marsh sediment microbial communities from the Plum Island Ecosystem LTER, Massachusetts, United States - Salt Marsh Sediment SW1601-90 ...
GTCATCGCGGGACTCGCGGTCAGCATGAAATCAGCCGGTCTGCCCGCTATTGTTATCAGCGGCGCCATCCTCTGGTCGTTCTATATAGGTGCCGGCGGCTTCGCGGGTCTGTCGTCCACCCAGGCCGTCGCAGGTCTTTTCGGCATCGCGCTGGCGGCCGTTTCGATGCTTTCCATGACCGGTATCGTCGTCGCCATCGATTCCTATGGTCCGATTACGGACAACGCCGGCGGTATTGCTGAAATGGCCGAACTTCCGGAGGAGATCCGCAACATCACAGACCCTCTCGATGCGGTCGGAAATACGACAAAGGCCGTTACAAAGGGTTACGCCATAGGGTCTGCGGCACTGGCAGCGCTCGTTCTTTTTGCGGAATACTCAAGGTCCTTCGGTATGCAGATGTATTTTGACCTTTCCAATCCGCTGGTTATTGTCGGACTCTTTATCGGCGGACTTCTTCCCTACTACTTCGGATCACTTCTCATGGAGGCTGTCGGTAAGGCGGCCGGAGGCGTTGTCGAAGAGGTGAGAAGGCAGTTCAGGGAGATCAAGGGTATAATGGAAGGCACCGCAAAGCCCGAATACGGCAAGTGCGTTGATATTGTCACAAAATCGGCGATACGAGAGATGATGCTTCCTGCCCTTATCCCGGTTGTCGCCCCTGTCGTTGTGGGACTCCTGCTCGGCCGTGAGGCCCTTGGCGGCGTTCTCATCGGCTGCATCGTTACCGGTCTCTTCCAGGCCATCTCGATGACGAGCGGCGGCGGTGCTTGGGACAATGCCAAGAAGTTCATTGAAGACGGCATGTACGGCGGCAAGAAGAGCCCTGCTCATCAGGCCGCGGTTACGGGTGACACGGTCGGTGACCCTTATAAGGACACGGCGGGTCCTGCCATCAACCCCATGATCAAGGTCATCAACATCGTTGCGCTTCTGATAGTGCCGCTGTTGCACTAATTGTTACAGACTCTGCGGGAAAAGCCGATCCCGGGCACCGGGATCGGCTTTTTTGTTATAATAATCACGGGAATTGTGCAACAGGAAGTGAGATCATCGGCGGGAAACCACCACTGCACTGCATTCATGAATAATCTGCGTCATGTGTCATTCCGGCTTTTCCGGAGTCTTTCCCTGTTCTGGTTTGATATGAAGCCGCAGGGAACCTCCGACAGCATCGAATGACATCAGGTGCCGCATTGTGAAAGGAATTAAAGATGGCTCTTGATCAAGAAGATTTCGACAGAAAGATGGAAGATGTGAAGAAGAAGCTCAAGCAGAGCGTGATAGTACCCCGGAAGCTGACCCGCAAGGACCGGATGAAATTCAGGTGTTATCCCGGTATAGGGTGCTTTACCAAGTGCTGCAGCGGCATCCGGATAAACCTTAGCCCTTACGACATATTCAGGCTCAAGAACAGGCTGGGCATGTCATATCATGACTTCCTCATGGAATATACGGTGCCGAAATCGATAGACGGTACTCCTCTTCCCATCGCGGTGCTGAAGATGAAGGAGGACGACATAAAATCCTGCCCGTTTGTAACGCCGGAGGGTTGCACCGTTTACACCGACAGACCGGTTACATGCAGGTACTATCCGATAGGCATGGCGATCATGAAGAAGCACGACCTTAAGACCGGAGAAAATTTCTTTATAAAGATCAGGGAGGAGCACTGTCTCGGCCACAAGGAAGACAGGGACTGGTCAATCGATGAGTGGCGCTCCGACCAGGAATCGGACCTCTACGACGAGATGAACAACGACTGGATGGAAGTGGTCCTCAAGGCCAAGACGCTCGGTATGGTCGAATTCAGCCAGAAATCTCTCGATCTCTTTTTTATGGTGAGCGCCAATCTCGACATGTTCAGAGACTTTGTCTTTAACAGTAATTTCCTTGCCTCCTACGGTGTCGAACCCGAGGTGATCGAGCGGATCAGGGAGGACGAACTCGAACTGCTGAAGTTCTCACTGAAGTGGCTCAGGTTTGCCATGTTCGGGGAAGGCGACTTCAAGGTCACGGACGAAGCCAGACGGAGGGCGAAAAAGCGCACGGCGGCCCGGATGAAGGAGGAGATGGAGGCAAGAGAGGAAAAGGCGAAGAAGGCACTTGCCAAGTCTCCGGAAGAGGTGATGAAAGAGGCCGATGCAGCGTCCGATGAGTGAGCCTGCTTTATTCACGCGGGGCGGCGGGACAGAGGCCCTTCTCTCATTCCCGGTCGCAACGACCTCCGAGGCTTTTGCCCCGCTCCTACTGCCTTAGTTTGAGGAAATTCCTGAGGAGGTCCTTGCCGGCGCCGGTCAGGATTGATTCCGGGTGGAACTGCACACCCTCGATGGAATATTGCCTGTGGCGCACTCCCATGATGATCCCGTCTTCGGTCCAGGCCGAAACCTCCAGGACCGGCGGCAGGGTATCGCGCTTGATGATAAGCGAGTGATAGCGCGTTGCCTCAAACGGGTTGGGCAGCCCCTCGAAGATTGTCCTGCCGTCGTGGTGCACCATGGACGTCTTTCCATGCATGAGGTATGGTGCCCGGACGACCTCGCCTCCGAATGCCTCTCCTATCGACTGGTGCCCGAGGCAGACGCCGAGGATCGGGATCTTTCCGGCAAAATGCCTTATCGTTTCGACTGATATGCCCGCCTCCCTCGGGGTACAGGGTCCCGGCGATATTACTATCCTGTCAGGCGCCATATTCTCGATCCCGGCAATAGAGATCTTGTCATTCCTGAAGACCCTGAGGTCTTCTCCAAGCTCCCCCAGGTACTGGACAAGGTTATAGGTGAATGAATCGTAATTGTCGATCATTAAAAGCATTGCTACTCAAGCCCCCTCTCAGCCATTTCGACAGCCCGCATCATTGCCTTTGCCTTGTTGACCGTTTCCTGGTACTCCGCCGACGGGACGCTGTCGGCGACGACGCCGCCGCCCGCCTGAATGTAAGCGACCCGGTCCTTAATGACGAGAGTCCGGATGGTGATGCATGTATCCATGTTCCCTGAGAATCCGAAATATCCCACGGCGCCTGCGTAAGGACCGCGCCGCGTCGGCTCCAGCTCATCGATGATCTCCATTGCCCTTATCTTCGGCGCGCCCGAGACCGTTCCGGCGGGGAAGCAGGCCCTGACGACATCGAAGGAATCCTTTCCTGCGGAGAGTGTCCCGCGGACGTTGGAGACGATATGCATGACGTGGGAGTAGCGTTCGATTACCATCAGTTCACTCACGTGGACGCTCCCCGGGGTGCTGACCCTTCCGACGTCATTCCTGCCGAGATCGACAAGCATGATATGTTCCGCCCTCTCCTTGGGATCTTCCAGCAGTTCCTTCTCGAGCGCCCTGTCTTCTTCTTCGGTTGAGCCGCGTTTCCGGGTACCCGCGATGGGTCTCAGGTCGATCCTGTCCCCCTCGAGCCTTACCATAACTTCGGGTGATGTGCCCACGATGGTCGCATCGCCGCAGCGGAGGAAATACATGTAGGGAGACGGATTGATAAGTCGCAGCGCCCGGTATATCTCGAAGGGTTCGATGCCGATCCCGGCCTCGAAGCGCTGGGAAGGCACCACCTGGAAGATGTCGCCCGCTTTGATATACTCTTTTGCCCTGAGCACCGCCTGCTCGTAGCGGGCACGCGTGAAGTTGGACTTGAGGGCGCCCCTTTTCTTCGAATCAACCCTTGCACGGGCGACCGAGGAACGTACTCTCAGTCCTCTCTTCAGTTTCTTCACGATCGCTTCGATTTTCCCGACTGCCTCATCGTAAGCCGAAGCCGCCGAGGAGCCGTTTATGTGGGCGTTGGAGACCACCTTGATCCTATGCGTGACATTGTCGAAGATCACAAGGGTGTCGGTGATCATGAAAAAAAGATCGGGCAATCCAAGGCCGGGCTTTTCCCGTTCGGGCATTCTTTCGAAGAAACGAATTATATCGTAACCGATGAACCCCACTGCTCCGCCGTAAAAGCGCGGAAGCCCGGGATTGGGAACGGGCCTGTATTCTGCGAGTATGTCCTTTACCGCATCGAGAGGATCCCCCGGCACGGGCCTCGTTTCCTTCTTCCCCCCGCGGACGATCTCCACGGAGTCTCCGAGGCTCCTTACGACGGTCGAAGGTCTGCTGCCGATGAAGGAGTATCTTGCCCATTTCTCCCCCCCCTCGACGCTTTCGAGGAGAAATGAATATTTCCCTTCGTCCAGCTTGCGAAAGGCCGTGACGGGCGTATCCATGTCGGCAAGGATTTCCTTGTAGACCGGGATCAGATTTCCCTTCGCCGAGAGACGCCTGAACTCCTTGAAATCAGGGTAGAACATATGTTGACAAACGCTGCCACATTTCTTTAGTATATTCTTTGTCATATGATTATAGCTTATTGCCCGTCGCGAAGTTAAGGTGTTCTTCAGGACAACGGATGACGACGGGCTTTTTGAATGCGGGAATAGCTCAGTTGGTAGAGCACAACCTTGCCAAGGTTGGGGTCGCGGGTTCGAATCCCGTTTCCCGCTCCATTAAAAAGACGGTGAATAGTAAGTAGTCGAAAAGACTTGTTCACGGACTCTCTGTTTTTTCCACTTTTCACTATTTACTTTTCACTTTTGACTTTCTGACGGCGGCGTACCCAAGTGGCTAAGGGAGAGGTCTGCAAAACCTTTATGCAGCGGTTCAAATCCGCTCGCCGCCTCCAACTCCCGACAGTATTTTTTCTCCCCTGAGCTGATCGAGTACCGCCGTATCAAGCCCCTTTTCTTCAAAGAATTCCCGTTCCAGTGATTCGACATAAAACCTGTCAAGGCCGCTGTTCCGAAGGAAGTCTTCCCTCAGGTTCAGGTCATTTGAACGGATGACCAGCGGGAATATCTGGTTAAGGTAGACGGACTCCTTCCTCAGGTCAATAAAGACCTTTTCAAAAAGTTTGACAGGAATTTTGCCCGGCGCAGAACCGCCGTCAACAAGCTCCGCGGCAATGTCTTCCCGGATTTTCTCTCTTGCCTTTTTTGTTTCGAGGCCGGGGTAGAGGTTACGCATCCTTTTCTTCAGGGCGGCATGGGTCTTATGGTACAGCCTTTCTTCCATGGTCAGATTCTTTACTTCCTCGATGACATCCTTGAGTGTCGCTTCACCTTTCCTGATGTTTTCCGTTCCCTTCAGGATTGCCTTGATCTTCCTTTTTCCGTACCCGGTTATATACTTGTTTTCCAGAAGATCATGAATAAAGAGGGACTTGAAGAGGTTCTCGTCCAGCTCGTCAAAGGCCGCCTTGTTGCCCATGAAACTCCTCAGCGATTCCTCCCTCAGATCGATATTCTCCATGAAGGCAAGCTGGCTGAGCAGGGAATGGAGGTTGTCGTATCTGTCGAAGTAAGTGATGATTGAGCTTAATTCTTCAAAGGCGCGAAAGTCGTCTGTCTCCCTGGCCATCTCGTCGCATGCCCGCCCGATGTCAAGAAGCACCTGGTCAAAACCCCTGTCATTCTGCGAATACGCCTGGTGCTTTGCCTTTATCAGCCTTACAATATCTTCCTTGATGATATGCCTCTTGAGCAGCGCGTCTTTGAAAAACAGGTTCTCCAGTATGGCCCTGGCATCCTTTGCGTATTCCGGCTCTTCCGTCTCCTGGATCTTTCTGTCCTTCAGCAACAGTTCATCCAGTTTGTCAAAGAGGTTTGTCGGTATGTCATTTCTTATGCTGAGGGTCCTCAGTCTCTTCAGGCGGGCGTATTCCGATGCCTCAAGGGTATCCCGGGAAATTCCCCTTATCAGCACGTCGCGGTACTCATCGAATACGATCCTGTTCTCAGGATGTTTATACATTACATCGATCTTCATCCTTTCCTGCTGATATTGGTCGATACCGTAACTTGCGGCAATTTCCCCGATTTGAACTTCATCGTCAGGACTCAGCCCGCGACTGTCGGAATAGAACCTGCGGAAGGCGTTATAGTATTCCCTGTTGGCCCGGTTGATCAATTTGAACAGGAAGACCGAGGACTTTTCTTCATTCAGGGCGCTGCAAAAGCGGCCGAGAAGCTCGGTGTCCCTGCCGTCTGCGGACAGATCGGCCCTCTTCAGGAACTTGCCGACGGCCCTCAGTATCTGTTTCTGTCTCTTCCTGTAATCTCCTTTGAAGTCGGAGGCGACGATAAAGTAGTAGTTAACAACGGGATGTCCCTGGAGGAACAGCCTGCTGAACGGTTCAGTCCCCCCGGTATTGTTTGTGAAGACAACTTGCTCGTCTTCATCAAGAAAGGCCCCGAACATCACCAGCCGGTTGAGGATATCGCTTTTTTCCATATCTTTCAGAGGTTTTTCGACTCCGAACATGTATTCGCAAAAGCTGCCGCCCGTTCCCATGTATGTCACGCCCTTTCCGGAGATCGAAAATTCATTGCCCCTGGCAAAAAATCTGATCTTCTGGGGTTCTTCCTCATAGAAATAGGCGTTGTGTGTTGTTGCTCCGGCAACGAAGGCAAAAAAATCAACAGGGCCCAGGCTGCCGTGTAGTCTGACATCTGTGAGCATATGGAAATATACCACAGCACCGCGGGATTGTGCCATTGCGTGCGTCAACGGTCCGGTCGGAGCCGAGACAACACGAGAGCGGCACGGCCCTTGCCGAAAGAGAATGATTTGGCTATTATATGAAATGAAAGCATCCGCTGATCTGCAGGAGCGATGAAATATTCTCTTCGCATAAAGACTGCCTTCCTTTTCCTCGCCGCACTGTCCTGTCTGGTGTGTTTATGTTCTCTGCCGGTCACTGTCAGCGCTGCCGATGACGGCGGAGGAAAGGAACTCTTCAAGGCCGGGAAACAGGCATTTGAAGACGGCCGTTATGATGACGCGGTGAAGGACTTCTCCGGGGCGCTGACGGAATTCCCGATACTGGCCGACTACACTCTTTCATATCTGGCGGATGCCTATTATCAGTTGGGAGACCACGGGAAATCTATGGATGCCGCCAGACAGCTGATCGGGAAATACCCGGATTCCCCGCTTGTGCAGAAAGCGCGTGCAACGGAAATCAGGGAGGCCGCGGAGAATTCGGAAGACGACCTTGCGGGCCTTTATAAGTCTTACCTGAAAGATTATCCGGGAGATGAAAAGCTCAGCCTGGAATACGGCCTTTTCCTGAAAAAACACCACGAGCCCGAAAAGGCGGAGGCCGTGTTCAAGAAGCTCTACATCAAGGCAGGAGACCTTGCCGACACCGCCTATGCAGAGCTTGGGCCCGGCGTCATTAGAGCGCAGGACCTGCTCCAGAGGGCGGCCAATCTGATCGCCAAGAAGGAGTTCGCCGAGGCCGAGAGCGAATTGCGGAAGGCCCTTTCCATGGACTGCGGCAAACATCGCGAGGAGATATTGAGAAATCTCGCATATTCGCTTTTCGGCCAGAAGGAATACGAGAAGGCTGCCGAGATATACGGGAGCGTGGGAGACGTTTTCTCCCGCGCCCGTTCGCTGTACCGGGCCGGCGACGAGGACAGATTCGACAAGGCACTGGACAGGCTTCTTGCGGCACATGACCGCAGGGCCGCCTCACTGCTTCTGGCTTCCGCCTCCGACAAGAGAAGAGACGGGAAGTTTGGTGAGGCGCTGAAGACCTACCGGAAAGTGCTGAAACGGTTCCCGTCGGAACGGGAGGATGCCTTGTGGGGAATGGGGTGGACCTGTTTCATGAGGGGAAAGTACCGGAAAGCGGCCCGCATTTTTTCCAGGTTGTACCGGAAATATGATGAACCCAAATATCTGTACTGGCAGGCGAGAAGCAAAGAGGAGATTGGCGGGAATGCAAAGAGTCTTTTCAGGAAGCTGGCGGGCATGGACGACAATTTTTACGGCGTGCTTGCCTATCTGCGAAACGGCGGACCTGATGTCATCCCCGCCGCACTCAAAGACCGCTCCCTCCCCTCCCCTGCGGAGGGGTCCCGACGTTTCGCCAGGGTCGAGGCCCTCATGTCGCTGAACATGGATAAGGAGGCGGTAACGGAGCTTTCGGACCAGTTGAAAGAGATCGACACCTTTCCGGAACTGCTTTACGTTATGTCAAAATTCCAGGAACTGGGGGAATTCAATCGTTCCATAGGACTTGCCTCAAAGGTCCCCTATCCGGACAAGGTGCAGACGTTCCTTTACCCTTTTGCCTTTCGTGAGGATGTGGAGGAGGCCGCGAAGAAATATGATATGGACCCGCTGATCACGCTTTCGGTGATGAGGGAGGAAAGCCGCTTTAAGACCGACGCCCGGTCCGTTGCAGGGGCCCGGGGCCTTATGCAGATCATGCCCGGGACGGCTTACCGCCTGGACAAGAACCTCAAGCTCGGCATAAGAAACGATGACCAGATAATCGACGCGAAGACCAATATCGCCCTTGGGACTTACTACCTCAAGTCTCTCTTCAAAGAGTTCGAATCATTTGCACATGTCTTTGCCGCATACAACGCCGGGGAGACCACGGTAAGGCAGTGGGAAGAGAAGGGGAAGTACAAATCGACGGACGTCTTCATCGAAGACATCCCCTACCCGGAAACCAGAAATTACGTGAAGAGGGTCATCACCTCGTACTTCCACTACAAGAAATTCTCGGCCGCCGAGACAGGGAAGAAAAACATCGATAGAGACACCATATGGCAGAATCTCTAGAATCTATCTCAAAAATGAAATATCATCATAGGCCCCGGGTCTGTCATTCCGGCTTGTCCGGAATCTCTCTTTGTTTTCAGAAGGATTCCCGACCTGCCTGCCGGCAGGCAGGCGCGCTTCGCTTGCAGGAATGACAGCTTTGAACCGGGAACCGATTTTGAGATAGGTCCCAGAAGTTTTCCGGGTTTCGGACGGCGATGACTTGAAATAATCTTTTAAAATCCCTGCTTTTTTTTGTATCCTAACTGACAGGACACATCACGCTGCCGGAAGAGGAGGTACTATGGACATAACCCGTTACGTTCTTTCGAAGGCTGAAGAGGCGAAAGATGGGGCGCGTTCCCTCGCCAGGCTTTCTTCAACACAGAAAAACGGCGCTCTGAGGAGGATGGCGGAGGCGCTCAGGAAGCGGGCAAAGGAGCTCCAGAGGGAAAATGCGAAGGACCTTGCCAATGCCCGCAGGAAGGGCCTTTCGAAGGCAATGATAGACAGGCTCACCCTCACGGGGAAGAGGATAAACGAAATGGCGCAGGGGCTGGAGGAGGTTGCCGCATTGCCGGACCCGGTCGGGGAGGTTACCGGGATGAGGCAGCGTCCGAACGGAATGGCCGTCGGGAAGATGCGCGTTCCCATCGGGGTGATCGGAATCATATACGAATCGCGGCCGAACGTTACGGCTGACACGACAAGTCTCTGTCTCAAGTCGGGCAACGCGGTGGTGCTTCGGGGGGGCTCGGAGGCCATCAACTCCAACAGGGCGATTGTGAAGATCCTGCGGGCCGCCGTAAAGGCCGAGGGCATACACGAAGGCGCCGTTACGTTTGTCGATATCCCCGACAGGGAGGCTGTCATGGAGCTCCTGAAGCTGGAGGGGATCGTAGATCTTATCATTCCCCGGGGCGGGGAGGGACTGATACGGGCTGTGACCGAAAACTCCCGCATACCCGTACTGAAACACTATAAAGGTGTCTGCCACGTCTTTGTCGACAGCGATGCCGACCTCGACATGGCGGAAGATATATGCTTTAACTCCAAGGTGCAGAGGCCCGGCACCTGCAATGCAATGGAAACGATGCTCGTCGACAGGAAGATCGCAAGGCGTTTCCTTCCCGGGATGGCAAAGCGGTTCCGGCGGGCAGGCGTCGTCATTAAGGGATGCAGAGAAACGAAAAAGATTGTTTCTTCCGCCGAGGAGGTCAGGGAGGAGGATTACTATCGCGAATATCTGGACCTTGTCCTGAACGTGAGGGTCGTAAAGGATATTGACGGCGCAATGGAGCATATCGCCCGTTACGGGTCATCCCACTCCGATTCGATTGTCACCAGGGACTATGCAAAGGGAATGCGGTTCCTGAGGGAGGTGGATTCTTCCGCCGTCTTTATCAATGCGTCGACCAGGTTGAATGACGGCTATCAGTTCGGCCTCGGGGCGGAGATCGGGATCTCTACGGACAAGATACACGCCAGGGGTCCCATGGGCCTCGAGGAACTCACCTGTACCAAGTTTATCGTGCTCGGCAACGGGCAGCTGCGTGAGTAAGGGGGAGGGGGACGTTGAAGGTTATGGACAGAGAGGCTGAGAGGCCGGACGCAGGTCGGGAGCCCGCTTTCTTCGGGTGAGCGACATCAGAATCGGCATATTGGGCGGCACATTCAACCCGATCCACTTCGGACATCTCAGGGCGGCCGAAGAGGTGCGGGAGGTGCTGGGCCTCGACAAGGTCCTGTTTGTCCCCTCCGGAAATCCGCCTCTCAAGACGGAAGGGCTGGCGGACTCGCTCCACAGATACGAGATGGCGAGACTCGCGGCAGCCGGGAACCGTTTTTTCGAGGTCCTTGATATTGAATGTGCAAGGCCGGGAAAGTCCTACACCATTGACACGGTGAAGGCCCTGAAAGAGCGGTACCATGACGCTCAGTTGAGTTTCATCCTGGGGATTGACTCTTTTCTTGACCTGCCCAACTGGTATGAGCCCGAAGAGCTGGTTTCCCTGGTGGATTTTACTGTAATGTCGCGTCCGGGAGCACTTTTTGCCGACCTGCTGACTTCTCCCTATCTGGCCCCTGACAGGAAATGCCTCGAAGACCTCGATGCCGGGGAGGTCCTGTCATGCCGTTTCGCGTTGCGTTCTTCAAAGGCAGCGGTGCTGGCGCGCGTTACACCCATGGCGATATCTTCAACAGACATAAGAAGGCGCGTGAGGCAGGGACTGACCATAAAATACCTGTTGCCAGAGGATGTCGAATCATTTATAATTTCTAACAGGCTGTTTTCAACTGAAGAAGACGCGGAAAATCAGGACCGAAAGAGAGGATATTTCCTTAAAAAGTAGAGAAATCGCCCTTGCAGCGGCAAGACTGGCGCTCAGAAAGAAGGCCGCGGATCTCGTCGTACTTGAACTCACCGGGCTGACGGTAATTGCCGATTACTTCGTGATCTGCTCGGGCGAGAATATCACACAGGTAAGGGCGATCGCCGAATCCATAGAGGAGGAATTCTCACGGAAGGGTATGAGGCCGCTGGGCATGGAAGGGCTCGATTACAGTCACTGGGTGCTCCTCGATTACGGAGGCGTAATCGTCCATGTGTTCGAAAAGGAGACGAGGTCCTACTACGGCCTTGAAAGACTCTGGATGGACGCAAAGAACATAGAGGTACATGAAGATACGCCTGATATGGGTGGGGAAGACAAAAGAACAGTTCGTCATTGAGGGGATGAGGAAGTATCTCAGGCTGCTGAAACCCTTTGCGGACGTGAGCGTAAGAGAGATCAAGGAAGAAAAGGTAAAGGATATTCACAGAATGCTGGAAAAGGAAGGAGAAAGGATCCTGGGGCTGCGGACCCCTTATGTGCTCCTTGACGAAAAGGGAAAGATGCTTACGTCCGTGCAATTTGCGGAATTTATTTTTTCACACGGGCCGGAAATCAATTTCGTCGTCGGAGGTGCGTACGGGGTGTCTGAAGATGTGAAGAAAGCGGCCCGGGGCACTATTGCCTTATCAAAGATGACTTTCACTCACGATATGTCGCGCATTTTTCTTTTAGAGCAGATGTACAGGTCTTTTGCCATCACGAACAAGAGAGGTTACCACCACTGATGGGTAAGCTTTCCGTTTTTATATTCGTTCTGTTCCTGGCGGCCCTGGCCGTGTTCGCCATCCACAACAAGGAGCTGACAACGGTCACTATCCCCTTCGACGGGGTGTACGAGCTGCCCAAGATCGCGCTGATCCTACTTTCCAGTGCCGCAGGAGCGCTCGCAATGCTGCTCATCTTCGCGGTCCGCGATACCAGGAAATTCATCGACAACCTGCAGTTTCAGAAGAAACAGAAGCGTGACATCAAGGTCCAGGAACTCTATTCAAAGGCCCTCAATTCGATCCTGGCCCACAAGGAGGACCTCGCCAGGGAAGCACTGGGGGAAATACTCGCGGAAGAGCCTGACCATGTCGATGCCCTGCTTCGTCTTGGGGACGTCTATTCCTCCGAGGAAGATTACCAGAAGGCGAATACTTATTATCAGAAGGCGAGGACTGTCAACCCCCGTAATCTCGAGACCCTCTTCGCCCTGGAGAAACTGCTTGAAAAGAGCGGCAGGTGGACGGAAGCGCTGAAGTATGTGGAGGACATCCTGGAAGTCGACGAAGACAACCTCAGCGCCATGTATCGCAAGAGGGGCTTACTGGAAAAGCAAGCGAAGTGGGATGACCTCGTGTATCTGCAGAAGGCGATTCTCAAACACGAGCACAGCGAAAAGGACAGGAAGCGCGAACATCAGAACCTCATAGGATACAAGTACGAGTATGGCCGCGACAGCCTCGAAAACAACCAGCTGGAAAAGGCGAAAAAGGCCTTCAAAACGGTCCTCCGGCTGGACAAGGACTTCACGCCTGCCACCCTGGGGATTGCGGAAGTGATGCTCAGGGAGGGAGAGAGCGAGGAGGCGGTCAACCTGCTTGAAAAGACTTATGAGACAACATCTTCCACTATCGTTCTCGCCAGGCTCGAGGACCTGCTGATAAGTCTGGGCGAACCTTCAAGGATAATCCGTGTTTATAAGAGCGGCATTTCGAAGCGCCCCAACGATCTGACCATCAGGTTCTTCCTGGCAAAGCTCTTTTACAGGCTCGAGATGATCGACGATGCCCTGGAGACCCTTTCGGGCATGGAAAGTGCGGGCCTTCCCTATCCCGAACTGCACCAGCTCATGGGCAGTCTCTATATGAGGAGAAACCAGCCGGCAAAGGCGGTCGACGAATACAAGAAGGTGGTGGAGATCAGGAAATCGTTGAGACTTGCCTATTGCTGCAAACAGTGTGGATTTAATGCGGAAGAATGGTCGGGAAGATGTCCCGGCTGCGGCAGCTGGGACACATACCAGTTCAACCTTGACGGTGCGTGCTCGACCGTATCAACCGGCCTGCCGGCGTGAAGGAGATCCCCTTGGGGAAACTGGTCTCCCTGCTCGACAGGGAGCTCTGTCTTGCCGAATTCCCGGACGATGAAAGCAGGAACGGCCTTCAGGTGGAGGGTGGCGAAAGGGTCCGGAAGATCGGGGTTGCCGTGGACGCCTGCGGCTACGTCTTTGAGAAGGCCGCCGGGAAGAAGGTCGATTTTCTGATCGTCCATCACGGACTGATCTGGGGCGGAATCAAGTCGATAACGGGCTTGCTGAAAAAAAGGATAGGGATGCTCCTTAGCTCGGGTGTCTCCCTTTACGCCTGTCATCTTCCCCTGGACTGGCACCCGGAATACGGCAACAACGCCAGGCTCCTCAAGGCACTTTCCGTCAGGAAGGCAGGTGAATTCGGGGAGTATCACGGCAAGAGGATAGGCTGCTGGGGGAGGACCGCAAGAGAGATGTCCGTTGAGAAGTTCGTTTCCGTCGTCGACAGCAGGTTAAAGACGAAGTCTTCATGGATAAGCTTCGGCCGGAAGGTGAGAAACGTGGGCGTCGTATCGGGGGGAGGGTGGTCGGCGCTCGCCGATGCCGAAAAGATCGATGTCGATACGTTCCTGACGGGGGAACCCTCGCACGGCGGGTATAGCCTTGCGGAGGAGATGGGAATCAACCTTATATTTTCAGGCCATTACGCCACGGAGACGCTGGGTGTGAAGGCGGTGGGGGAGATGCTGAAGAGAAAGCTGGGCCTGCCCGTAGAATTCATCGATCATCCCACTGGACTGTAGCTGGTTATTTACATTACCAAGAAGGCCACGACTAATGATACCTTACGCCGTCCTGTCATTCCGGCTTGTCCGGAATCTTTCCGCTCTGCAGAAGGATTCCCGACACCTGCCTGCTGGCAGGCAGGCGCTTCGCTCGCGGGAATGACAGCCGGTAGGCAGTAATGATCATTTTCATAAGGAAGGTTGTTCAGCCTCTATCTGTCGACTGTTCCTCGGAAATTTTTTCGTACAATCCCTAGTATCCCGCCGTGGACATATGTATTCCCCGTCACTACATTCCCCGTTGAAAGATAATCACTGCCGCCGCCGAAGTCGGTGACTATTCCCCCGGCCTCCCTGATGAGCAGGCTTCCGGCCGCGATATCCCAGGGGCTGAGCTTCAGTTCGAAGAAGCCCTCGAACCTTCCGGCGGCTACGTATGCGAGGTCGATCGCTGCCGAACCCGCGCGCCTGATGTCGCTTACCCTCTGGAAGACCTCTTTGAATGCCCTGAGGTAAAGGTCGATCATCTCCTTAGCCCTGAAAGGGAAGCCCGTTGCGATCAGGCTTCTTTCGGGAAGCTCGGTCTCCGAGACATTGATCTGCCGGTTGTTCAGGAACGCTCCCTCACCTTTTGCAGCGTGAAACAATTCGTCCCTCGAGGGGTCAAAGACGACCCCGATGATTATTTCCCCTCCGTATTCGAGTGCGATCGAGACCGAAAACATGGGATAGCCGTGGATGTAATTTGTCGTTCCGTCGAGGGGATCAATGATCCACCGGTATCCTCCGGTGTCCTCCTGCTTCAGCGTCTCTTCCGTCAGAAAGCGGTGTGACGGAAATTTCTCCCTGATCGTCTGCATGATCACAGCTTCGGACCAGCGGTCCACCTTTGTGACGAAGTCAAATGCCTGCTTTGTCTGAACGTCTTCTTTCGAAAGTTGACCGAGGTTCTTCAAGATGATATCGCCCGCAAGCCGTGCTGCGGAGACGGCTGTTTTGAGGAATTCATTCGAAAGATTATCGTCCATGGGATAAATGATATAACATTTCGGGCTTTTTGTCCGGTGTTGACATAGGACCGGCCATTATCAGAAAATCACACATGAAGCTTCTGATGTTCTACACAAAAGAATGGTGGTTCAGGACTGCCTCCAAGACACTGGCCGATGTCCCTGATGATGAAAGGGAAGAGTCTATAAAAGACGCGGTCGCGATATTCTTCCACTGCGAGGCCGAAGACGAGCCCCGCTTCGACAGCGTCCTGCAGAAGTTCGTCAAGAACGCAAAATGGCTTGCCGGCAAGTTCGGGACGAAGAACATTGTTCTCCATTCCTTCAATCACCTGTCGGCGAGCAAGTCGTCTCCCGGGTTTGCGCAGAGACTCCTCGAAGAGGTGAGGCTGAGACTCGAACGGACCGGATACGAGGTGATGACGACACCCTTCGGGTACTTCAACGAGTTCAGGATGCATGTGGCCGGCGACTCCCTCGCCAAGGTCTTCAAGGAGTTTTAGCGGTTTCTTCTCTGCCTTACCGCCTCGTAGAGGCATATGGCTGCCGCCGAGCCGACGTTGAGGCTTTCCGCCCTTCCGTATATGGGTATCCGGAGGGCAAGGTCCGCCGCTTCCCTCAATTCCCCGCTTACCCCCCGTGCCTCGTTCCCGAAGGCAAAGGCGAGGGGTCGCGCGAGGTCGGTGTCATACAGGGTATCAGTCGCATCGGCGGCGGTGACCACCAGTTTCATGGATCTGTCCTTCATCCATTTCATAAACGGGGCAAGTTCTGTTTCTACGACCGGTATGCTGAATACGCTTCCTGCAGATGCCCTCAGCGGCTTGGGCATGAAAGGGTCGCATGTCCCCGGCAGAAGGACTACGGTGTCGGCACCGGCGGCGTCGGAGGTCCTGATGATTGTGCCCACGTTTCCCGGGTCCTGCACGCCGTCCAAGACGGCAACCAGCGGCGGAGCAGACGTGCTCACCTCTTGCAGCATAAGCGGCTGATAAGAAACGACGGCAACGATCCCCTGGGGCGATTCGGTGTCCGAGAGCCTGTCCATGACCTTATCGGAGACTTCAAAAAAAGAGTCCCCCTTCCGTGGGAGCGCTTCCAGCATCTTCCGCCCCTCCTCGCCGTCCGCCAGAGACGCCGTAAAGAAGACGCTGTCCATGCGCGCACCGGCAGTCAATGCCGCTTCAATGAGATGGACGCCCTCAATAAGGACCATGGCCGGTCTTTCTCTCCGGTGCTTCTTCAGGGTGCTGAGAGTGCCTTTGATCAGAGGGTTGGAGGTGCTTGTGATCCGCCGATATTTCATGCCCTAACTTTACCAGAAAGAAAGACGGCGCTGCCACTCTCGCGGCGGACTCCAGTTGCCGGTCTGATATTCTCTTGTACCCCCTGTCATAAATTCCTGTCATCACACGGAAAATTGACTAAATCCACGGTATTATTTTAGAGTAGATAAATACGGGAGGAGGGCGAAAGTTGACCAACGCAGTTGAAGATATCAGTACAACCAAGAAACGTCTGAAGATAGAAATACCCACGGACGTAGTTGAAAAGGAATACAGGGAGTCTGTCGACAGGGTGAGGCAGAAGGCCAGGATACCGGGCTTCAGGCCGGGCAAGGCGCCGACGAGCCTCATCGAGAAAAAATTCGGAGAAGACATAAAGGCCGAGATTATTGACAAGCTCGTTCCGAGATACTATTCCGATGCATTGAAGGAGGCCGAACTGGTGCCTGTAACGATGCCCGATTTCGAGACGGCAGTGGAAGTTAAGAGGAACGAGCCGCTTTCCTTTGCCCTTACGGTAGAGGTGAGACCGTCGGTCCCTGATTTCAACTACACCGGACTGAAGGTCGAGGAATCCGTCCCCGAGGTGGCGGAAGAAGAGATAGACGATATGATCAAGGGTCTGCAGGAAGAGAGGGCGATGTTCGAGGCCGTGGACAGGGAGATCAGGGAAGACGACCTCCTGGTGATCGACTACGTCAAACTCGATCCCTCGGGTGAGAAGGAACTGTCTTCAGCAAAGGAACAGGTCATGAACCTGGGCAACAAGCTGGCCCCTCCGGCGATACTCGAGGCCCTGACAGGAAGAAAGAAAGGCGACGTGGTTGATATATCGGTCCCCTCCTTCGAGAAGGGTGAGGCAAAGGAAGAGGTGCCCGGCGACGGGAGCCTGCTGAGGATAACCGTGAAGGAGGTAAAGGAAAAGAAACTGCCCGCGATCGACGATGAGTTTGCAAAGGATTTCGGGAGCGAAACGATAGCGGCCTTCCGGGAAAGCGTGAAGGAGAGGCTCGTGCAGGCGAAAAAGGACAAGGCTGCGGGTGAGCAGAAGGAAAAGCTCCTCGACAGTCTCGTCGAGAACTATGAGTTCGAAGTCCCCGATGCGCTTCTTGAACATGAACTTGAAAAACTGGTGGTGAATGAAAAGTATTCCAGGAAGAAGACCGAAGGGCAGGTCGCCGGCGGAGGTGCCGAGAAGTTACCTGATGAAGAGGAGGACTCGGCAATCGCCGAGAGGCTCAGACCCAAGGCAGTGCATAGCGTGAAGGCGGGCATCCTGCTGGACATCATCGCGGAGAAGGAGGGCATCAAGGCCACCGAGGAAGAGATGAAAACGAGGATCGGCCTTCTCGCCAGGCATCTGCAGACGACGCCTGATGCGGTGATCAACCTCTTTGTAACGAGGGACGGGTCACTTGACACGTTCAGGCGGACGATAAGGGACGAGAAGGTCATGGACCTCGTGCTATCAAAAGCCGAAAAGACAAAAGGAGCTTAACAGTAATGAGTGTAATACCTATTGTGATAGAGCAGACGGGCAGGTCTGAGAGGGCCTATGACATATATTCGAGGCTGCTCAAGGACAGGATAATCTTTCTGGGGACCGCCATAGACGATATCGTGGCGAACACCATCATAGCCCAGATCCTCTTCCTTCAGACCGAAGACCCGGACAAGGACATACACATTTATGTAAACTCACCGGGAGGGGTGGTGTCGTCGGGCCTGGCGATATATGACACCATGCAGTACGTTAAGCCCGACATCTCAACTTACTGCATAGGACAGGCGGCGAGCATGGGGGCGCTTCTCCTTGCCGCGGGCGCCAAGGGCAAGAGGTTTGCCCTTCCCCATTCGCGGATCATGCTCCACCAGCCCATGGGAGGGTTCCAGGGCCAGGCAACGGACATCGAGATCCATGCGAAGGAAATACTTAAGATGAAGGATACACTTAACAGCATAATCTCGAACCACACGGGCCAGCCGCTCGAAAAGATACAGGCCGACACGGACAGGGACTTTTTCATGTCCGGTGAGGAGGCAAAGGCTTACGGCATAGTGGACGAGGTGATTCGTACCGTCAAGCAAAAACAGGCATGACGGGGATTGTTTGTTCGTACGTCATATCAAGGTCGAATGTTAAGTCGAAGTTTCATAGCGGAGGTTTAGATGGCAAAGAGAGATGAGGAAGCTCTGAAGTGCTCGTTCTGCGGCAAGGGGCAGGAGGAAGTGAAGAAACTCATTGCGGGCCCCACGGTTTACATATGTAATGAGTGTATCGAGCTTTGCAACGAGATTATAGCTGATGAACTTTATGTGGATGCCGGGAGGGAACTGCTTCCGAAGCTTCCCACCCCCAAGGAAATACATGCCGTTCTCAATGATTTCGTGGTAGGCCAGGAGAGGGCGAAGAAGGTGCTGTCCGTGGCGGTGCACAACCACTATAAGAGGATCTACAGCCCGGCCGAATCGGACATAGAGCTCCAGAAGAGCAATATCCTTCTGATCGGACCTACAGGCACGGGCAAGACACTTCTGGCCCAGACCCTTGCGAGGATCCTCGACGTCCCCTTCACCATTGCGGACGCTACGACCCTCACGGAGGCGGGTTACGTAGGCGAGGACGTGGAGAACATCATTCTCAAACTCCTTCAATCGTCGGATTACGATGTCGAAAAGGCGCAGAGGGGGATAGTGTATATCGACGAGATAGACAAGATCAGCAGGAAATCGGATAATCCCTCGATCACGCGGGACGTCTCAGGTGAGGGCGTGCAGCAGGCGCTGCTCAAGATCATAGAAGGCACGATCGCGAACATTCCTCCGCAGGGGGGCCGTAAACACCCACAGCAGGACTTTATCCAGGTGGATACGACGAATATCCTCTTTATCTGCGGCGGCGCCTTCGTAGGTCTCGACGGCATCGTGGAACAGAGGACCGGGAAGAAGACCGTGGGCTTCGGGGCGAGTGTTGCAAGCAGGACCGAGAAGAAGATCGGTGACATCCTCGGCATGACCGAACCCGAAGACCTGATCAAGTACGGTATGATACCCGAATTTGTCGGAAGGCTCCCCGTGGTGACGACGCTGGAGGAACTGGACGAAGCGGCGCTTATCAGGATACTGGTAGAGCCCAAGAACTCGCTCATCAAACAGTATCAGAAGCTTCTGTCCTTCGACAACGTGCGGCTGAAGTTCACCGACAGCGCTCTCGCGGCGATCGCGAAGAAAGCTGTGCAGCGAAAGTCCGGTGCGAGGGGGCTGCGGGCCATTCTCGAAGAGATCATGCTGGAGGTGATGTACGAGATACCTTCCCAGAAGGGTATCAAGGAATGCATGATCACCGAGGAAACGGTGACCAAGAAGGAAAAACCCATCCTGATTTACGAGCAACAGGCGGAATCGGCCTAGCAATGAAAGGGCGGGGAGCAGGGCTACCTGCTTCCCGTTTTCGTCAACGCCGTTGTCCGGAATCTTTATTTTAGCCCGCTCCCGTTGACCTTGCCGGCTGCCATATGCTGCATTGGCATGGTGAGCAGAAAGGGGGGACAGGCTATTCTCTGGGTGAAAAGAAATAGCCCATGCCTGGGACAGTTCGACGGCCAGGAGACTACATCGTCTCTTTTATCCTTTTCTTTTCGGGGTCAATTCTTTTCGGGATCTAGGGTGGTTTGAGCAAGCGTGATTTATCCTGCCTCTGGCCGGAACGTCAAATACCAATTTTTAATGGCTACGCTGAAATCCAGCTGCAATATGATTCACTGGCCTTACCCGTCGCGGTTCCCGCTTTCTCCACCTAGGGCGCTTTAATGCTCATAACCGGGACATTATTGATTACGGCATACAGGAAATCAAGAGCTTAACTTTTATGCTTAAGGCAAAATAGAGAGAATAAAAGGATATCTGGTCGCCTTGATCCCCTCCGTATTATGTTCCGGACCGGCCGAAATTACGGCGATACATCACCGAGAGACTATTCAGACCCAACTGATATTGGGAGGAACAATAAACATGACAGCCGGCGCGATCATGCGGGCTTAAACCCGGTGCCCGCCTTTTCCCCTCTTAATGGGTTTCGTCTCTTTTCTTGCCGCCCATAGAGCGTCCAGGTCTTTCAGAAGCGTCTCGACCTGCCAGTTCCGGAGGTAGAAAGGATAATCGCTCTGGGAGGAGAGGGCCGGGTACTTGTCTCCTTCTTTCCTGAATAGTGAGAGAGAGTAGGCTTCCACCCCCCGGAGTGTAATGATATAAGTCGGGTGTGCGAAGTCTTTCTTGGTCTTTGAGGGCACGAAGCCTTCACAGCTGAGGTCCGAGAGGGTCGTTATTATTTCATCGAGTTTCCCGCCGTCCGCCTTCGTTCCGGCGGCAGTCAGCCACTTGGGGGCGGCCCCCTTCTTTCCGTTCCCGGTTTTTCCGATGGCCTTCGGGGGTGCCTTCACGAAGACCTCTCTGTTCCTGCCTTCCTCGATCGTTATTCCCGTGATCCTGTCATGGAAGGACAGGACGGTCTTGTCACGCAGGTCTTTGGTCCCCTTGTCGAATGTCTCCCTGAGGTTCCCCCTGGCGTAATAGACCCTGTCGTCACCCCTGAGCTTTACGAAGGTCAGCCGGCCGGACGATGAGGGTTTGCCCACCTCGAAGCTGCGCAGGAGCTTGTCTCCGTGGTATGCGCTGACGGCAATCGCGCCGGAGCTGCCGAGCCCGTAAACGGATTCAAATCCGGCTCCGCCGGCCAGGGCGGCAAGGTTGAGCGTGGAGATTTCTTCCGCCATTTCATCAGCGATGGAGCCGTCGGCGGGAAACTTTTCGGGCAGAATGACCCATTTGCCGTCCTTCCTTTGCAGCGTAACTTCGGAGACGCCGTTCTTTACAGTAAGTTTTGTGATGTCTTTCCTCTTCAATTGCTCCAGCCGGGGCAATTTGTAGTGCAGACGCCCCTGCTTATGGGCTATGAGATAGACCGAAAGGGCCACGACAAGTACGGCCAATACGATGTATTCCTTTTTCAGCTTCACATTCTCTGTCCTTAGTGTTTTTCCCCGAATATCCTCTGTATAAGTCGCTTCCTTCTTTCCCGTCTGAACCATACGAACAGACCGGCCAGGATGACCAGCAGCGGCAGGCCGGCGATGTTCACACTCTTGATGAACGTCCTTGCCGACGCCGTGGTGTCCATCAGCGGGTTAAAGCTCTGTGACTTGCTGCGCATGAGTGCGTAACTCTCCCTGCCGTTTAAGTAATCGATAACGTTCATGATGAACTGGGCGTTGGGCGTGGAGCCGTTGCTGTCGACGATATCGTTTTTCAGGACCTCCGAGGAGCCGATAAGGAATATCTTGCCCGGCTTGCCCCTGTCGATGGTCGCCCCTTCGCTCTTGAAATGCGACAGATCAGCGTCTCCCTTCTTCACTGTCGAGCCCTTTGCGCTGTTGCCGTTCCCTTTGGCCGGGGCTGGTTTCGGGACCGGCCCCCTGCCCTTGAAATAGCTGGGGAACTCACCCTGGATTATGTAAGCAAGGGGCATCTGCCCGTACCTGCTCTTGTCCAGCGGCGGACGGCTGAACATGGAGTTGGGGTTGATTCTGCCGGAAAGTTCCCATGCCTTCCTCGACGAAGAAAACAGCTTAATGGCCTTGAGACCGTCGTCCTTTATCGTCTCCCTGTCCACTTCCACCGGAGAGGCATTGAGCATCACGAGTCCCTTGATGTTTCTGAGGAAAGGGACGCCCTTGTTGATGAACTCGTCTTTCACGATAGGCGCGACATATATTTTTCGCTGACCGCCGCCGAGGGTTTCGGGTATGCGCTGCGTGTAGCAGTTTTTGTCGAGGACATAGGACTTCCCGACACTCAGCCCGTAATGGCTCAGCAGCTTCCCGATCCCCGTATCGACGGGGACATAGGACGGTCCCTGACCCATCATGCGGTACTGAGGCGGGGGTTCGACGGCGTGGAAGGAATCCAGGAAGATGGCGAGGTTCCTTCCCTTCATCAGGTACTGGTCAAGCTGGTAGAGGTCGTAGTCTGAGAATTTCTCCTTCGGTCCGGCGATAATGAGCGTCGGCAATTCCGCGGGGATGCCGTCCTTGAGGTTCACCTCCCTGACGGTGTATTCTCCCGAGAGGAGTTTCCGGAAATGAGACAGCGGCTTCTCTTCAGTGGCCGCGCCTTCCATGGTCGCCCTCAGCGGGAGGGTCCCGTGGCCGGCGAGATAGCCGATCTCCTCGTTGACATCGATGACGTTTTCCACGGCGTCGTCGATACTCTGCCTGAGTTTGCCCATGTCGGCCAGCTCGTACTGCGTGCCGAAAAGCGGCAGGGTTACGGGCTTTATCAGTGATATCTTCTCCGTCTTTCCACCGTACGCCACCAGTATGCCGGCATAGCCATGGTCGGCCTGAATGAGCCTGCCCCGCCTGTCCCTGAAGGCTTCCCACCGGAGTGAGAGGACGCCGGCCTTCTGAGCCTCCTGCCCGGCTGCGGCATCACTGGACGGATCGACGGCGGAGAAGGCGAGTTTGCCGTAAGACTTCGCATTGAGTTTTTCAACCATGTCCTTTATCCTGCCCTGCAGCTGCGCAAGCCCCGGGAGGTTCAGGTACGGTCCCACGGCCTCAAGCGACGAGGAAAGTATCAGTCTGACCGAGACCTTGTGCTTCAGGTCCAGGAGGGCGCTTATCTTGTTGTTCATCTCCTGGATATCGGAGGTGATCCTGTATTCAAGACCCTCCGTGGAGGTGATGGTCGGGATCGTCTTGACGATATTACCGTGGATGAGGGCCATTCCCATGTAGGCTTTCTGGAATTTTACCTCGTCCTGCTCGATGTTCTGGATCTGGACGGGATAGATGCCGAAGCTCTGGGCGAGGTCCCTGTTCTCGGAGGCCTTCTTGTTGTCCTCTGTGGATACGTTATAGAACTGGTAGTTAAAATAACTGTTGCCGGCGACGGCATATTCATCGAGAAGGTCGTGGACGTAACGTTCGGTGTCGTTGTAAGGGGCGGGCAGGTGGTCGGTAAAGAAGACCTTTACTGTCAGCGGTTCGGAGAGCGTGGCCACGGCCTCCCTGCTGGCGGCGGAAAGAGAATAGGTCTTGTTTGCCGTGAGGTCGAGCCTGAAGAAGAGCGTCGCACCCGCTGCGTTCAGAAGGATGACGACTGCCAGGTAGACGAGGAACTTGTAATACTTATGCGCCCTGGCTCTTTCGAACGTCCTCATTATTTCTTTTCCTCTACGGCAAGACCGGCGCCGTAAAGCATGACAAAACAGATACTCAGGAAATACAGTATGTCCCTGGAGTCTATGACCCCCTTGGCGATGTTGCGGAAATGATAGTCCGCCCCGAGAAACTGCAGAATATTGAGAACTCCCATGGGCAGAAAGAAGAGCATCCTGTCTACCAGTGTCAGGGCAAGACAGACGGCCGTACCGCTTATGAAGGCCACGATCTGGTTTCGCGTCAGGGAGGATGTGAACAGACCGGTGGCCGAAAAAGCCGCTCCCAGCAATATTGCGCCGACGTAACCTCCTATCACCGGTCCCCAGTCAAGTTGGCCCAGGAAAGATATGACCACTGCGTAGACAACAGTGGGAATGAGCATGACCGCAACAAAGGCCACGGCGGCAAGGAACTTCCCAATCACAATGTCCGATGAGGAAACCGGCATGGTCAGCAGCAGCTCATAGGAGCCGGTGTTCATCTCCTCCGAGAAAAGCCTCATCGTTACGGCAGGCACGATGAACGAAAAGGTAATCGGCAGCAGGTTGAAGAAATTCCTGAGGTCGGCCTGATCGTAAAGGAAGAAGGTCGAAAAGAAGAACCACCCTGTAACGGCGAGGAAGACCGAGATGACTATATAAGCCACGGGGGAGACGAAATATCCCTTGAATTCCCTCCTGGAAATATGTACTGCGCCTTTCATCTCAATTGCCCTTGGTCAGTTCCATGAAGGTCTTCTCAAGTGTCCGTGTCTGCATGTGGAACTCAAGGAGCGCCCAGCCGTTCCGCCTGATGACATCGTAGATTTCCGGACGAAGGTCTCTTCCATTTTCGCAGGAGAGGGAGAACTCCAGCGTGTCTCCGTCTTCATTCCGCAGGGTTGTGCCGGTCACCCCGGGTAAGGCATCGAAGGCCCTTTCAACCTGCGGGAACTCGATGCCCTGCAGTGAAATATCGATGACAAAACCGGCCCCGACCTGTTTCCTTAATTCCTCGGTTGCGCCATCGGCAACAATTCTTCCTTTGTCTATGATGACGACGCGGTTGCAGGCGGCCTCGGCCTCGCTCAGGATGTGTGTGGAGAGGATGACCGTTTTTTCCCTGCCTATCTCCTTTATGATATCCCTTATCTCCACAATCTGGTTGGGATCGAGGCCCGATGTCGGCTCGTCCAGCACCAGTATCTCCGGGTCGTCCATCATAGCCTGGGCGAGACCGACGCGCTGCCTGTACCCCTTGGAGAGCTCGTGGACCGGCTTGTGCATTACCTCGTTTATGCCGCAAAGGCCTGCAAGCTCTCTGATGCGTGCATGTCTCCTGTCCGGTCCGATTTCCCGCACGTCGGCGACGAACCCCAGGTAGTCGTAAACGAGCATGTCAGGATAGATGGGGGCGGATTCGGGAAGGTAGCCGATGAGCTTCTTTATCGTGACCGGCTGCTCCCGGACATCATGTCCCTTCACCGTGATGTTTCCGGATGTGGGCTGAAGGTAACAGGTGAGAACCCGCAGGGTTGTCGACTTCCCTGCCCCGTTTGGTCCAAGAAGACCCAGAATCTCTCCCTTTTTTATCTCGAAACTTATCCGGTCTACGGCGCAGGTGTCGCCGTAGTACCTGGTCAGCTTATCTATCCGGATCACGGGTTCGCTCACCTGGTCACTCTTCCATCGCCGGCGGCGGGAGCCGCCGGGAGAAACCCGCAGCCAACGCCTTCGCCGCTGCCGGAGTTCCGCCTGTTGTCGATATCAGCGTACCCAATCAACTCAAAAAATAAATTACAACTCTAAATTGAAGAAAATATGAAGACCGGGGAGATGTTACACGGGGTCTTGCTTCCTGCAGAACAACCGCCGCATGATGGGGGTCAACAACAAGTTTTTCAGGGTGACGGTGAGAGACCTACTTCATTCCGTTACGTGCGACTTCAGGAAGGAATCTCATTGATTTCTCGGCCGCGCTCCGGATGGCCTTCTTCAGGTTTTCATCGCCAACGCCGGACAAGAGGGTCTCTACGAAGGCGGCGTCTTCGGTTGAAAGCTCGGCGGACTCCCGGACTGCCGGTCCGGGAGTTTTAGTCCTGTATATCCTGCCGATCCTGAAGCGCACTTCTTTCACGCCGTAGGGCCTCAGTTTCTCAACTATCTGCCGTTTATGGAACGTCAGTTGCTGCATCCATATCGGCTGGTCTACGTTCACGAGAAGCTCGCCTTCGGCGAGCCTTGACGGCGACATATGAGCCGACAGGGTCGGACCGAAAAGGGAATCCCATTCACTTCTTATCCGCCCGAGCCGGACGCCGGCTGCCAGTCCGAGCCTCTTGAGCAGCGGTGACAGCGCGTGAGACGCCTTTTCCACTAGACGACCTTCTTCACCGCTCCGGAGCGAAGACATCTCGTACAGACATAAGCGCGCTTCACCCCGCCCGACGTGACGACTCTGGTCCTCTGAAGGTTCGGCAATACCTGTCTTTTCGTCCGGTTGTTGGCATGGCTTACATTGTTGCCGACAGTCTTTTTCTTGCCACATGCGATACAGCTTGCCAATTGAGGTTCCTCCTTTCAGAATTGCATAATAAGGCTTTTTTATGATAACATTTTAAGATTAACGAAACAACAATGACGCCCCCCACTTGTTGGGAAAGCGGGCGGGGATAGGCTATCTGATAATGACGAAAATAAGAGTTTACGAACTGGCAAAGAAGCTCAATCTCCAGAGCAAGGAGATTCTGGATGCCCTGTCCTCGATGGGCATAGAAGGCAAGACCCATTCCTCGAGTATTGAAAAGGACGTTGCCGAGAAGATAACAAAGGCCCTGAAGACGGGGAGGGCTGCCGTGGAAAAGACCGCGGCTGCCCCGGAGACCCTGAAACCGGCGAGGGCGGAAGGCACGCCGGAAAAGAAGGCGGTCCGGCCTGAAAAACCAGGAGCTGAGGCCGTTCAAAAAGGCCGGGTCCGGGAAGAAGGAAAAAAGGGCAGGGAAGAGAAGACCTCAGGAGAGAAAGAGCGCGGCCCGGAAGAAGGAACCCCGGCAGCCCCTGCTGACGTCGAAGAAGAAATAAAACTGCCGGACAGGTTCAAGAAGGATATCGAGGCGGAAAAGATCGAGAAGTTCAAGGCCAAGCCGGGCCTGCAGAGGGCCTTTCAGTCCATCAGGAAGATAGAGCCCAAGAAATGGCATGACCTCCGGGGAGGCAAGAGGGGTGACCGTTCGAGGTTCGCGCCGAGGCAGGAACAGAAACCCCAGATACAGTCCACGATGCCGAGGAAGAAGATCCTCAAGCTCCGCGAGGGAACGACCGTCAAGGAGTTCTCGGAGCTGCTCGGGCTGAAATTTTCCGATGTGATCAAGAAGTTTATGGAACTCGGCTACATGCCCACGATCAACCAGCCTGTCGATCCCGATGCGGCCCTTCTCGTTGCCGAGGCGTTTGGCGTCAAGATGGAGTTGTCATCCGTGGAGGAAGACGTCCAGGTCGAAGAAGTGGAAGAGGATGCCACGAAGCTCCGGCCCAGGGCCCCTGTTGTAACGATAATGGGGCATGTCGACCACGGGAAGACGTCCCTCCTCGATGCCATTCGCGAGACAAAGGTCACCGAAACGGAGGCGGGGGGCATCACGCAGCATATCGGCGCCTACAAGGTCAATCTGAAGGGGAAGGACATCGTCTTCCTCGATACGCCCGGGCACGAGGCGTTCACCGCAATGAGGGCACGGGGCGCGAAGGTTACCGACATAGTCGTTCTTGTTGTGGCGGCGGACGACGGCGTGATGCCTCAGACTGTCGAGGCGATAAATCATGCGAAGGCGGCCAATGTACCGATAGTTGTGGCCGTAAACAAGATTGACAAGCCTGAGGCCAACGTGGACAGGGTAAAGAACGAGCTCTCCGAGCACGGCATCATCTCCGAAGAATGGGGTGGACAGAATATATTTGTTGAGGTTTCCGCGAAGAAGCGGCTCGGGATAGAGAACCTCCTCGAGATGATCCTCCTGCAGGCGGAAATGATGGAACTGCGGGGGAACCCGGAGAGACTGGCAAAAGGAACGGTGGTGGAGGCAAAACTGGACAAGGGAAGGGGCCCTGTTGCCACGCTTCTCGTCCAGACCGGCCACCTCGGAATCGGCGACGCCCTCCTGTCCGGGACCCACGTGGGCAAGGTAAGGGCATTGATCGACGACAGCGGGAGAAGGGTGCAGGATGTCGGGCCTTCAACACCTGTGGAGGTAATAGGCTTCTCAGAGGTGCCCAGCTCGGGCGATATATTCACTGTCGTCGAAGATGAGAAGCGTGCCCGGCAGATTGCGCTGTCGAGACAGCAGAAGCAGAGATCGCTGGAGATCGCGAGGGCCAAGAAGCTGACCCTGGACGAGCTTTATACGAAGATAAAAGAGGGACAGATAAAGGAACTCAACATCATCATCAAGGGTGACGTGCACGGCTCGGTCGAGGCGATCAAGGACGCTCTGGAGAATATCACTCATCCCGAGGTGAAGGTGAGGGTTATTCACACCTCTGTGGGGGGAATAAACGAATCCGATGTCATGCTTGCGACGGCGTCCAATGCCATCATCCTGGGATTCAACGTACGGCCCGAGGTGAAGGCCGCGCAGACCGCCGAAAAGGAAGGGGTCGATATCCGGCTCTATAACGTGATTTACGAAGCGATAGAAGACGTGAAGAAGGCGCTGGAGGGACTGCTCGAACCGACTCTCAAGGAGAAGGTCCTCGGCAGGGCGGAAGTCAGACAGCTGTTCCCCGTCTCACGGCTCGGCACCATAGCCGGTTCCTATGTGACGGACGGCTATATGTCCCGTTCGAGTGACGGCATTCGTGTTCTGAGGGACAACGTGGTCATTTACGAAGGCAAGATGAGCACGCTGAAGCGGTTCAAGGACGATGTCAAGGAAGTCCAGTCCGGCTACGAATGCGGCGTCCTTATCGAGAATTTCAACGATCTTAAAGTCGGGGACATCCTGGAGAATTTTATAATAGAAAAAATAGCGGCAAAGCTGTAATAGATTCTGCCGCGGATCATCAGCAATTCTGCGAACGCTCGCGGGTGGACTTCCCGGGAGCGGGGATGGAAAGCGGCCGTTCTTCCGGATGGGGCCCGACGACTTCTTGTTACAGTCATTTCCCTGTTTCGCTTGGTAAGACAAAAAATAACCGGCAGAATCCGGCGAGTTCAAAGGTGAAATATGCTTCCATATAAACGTTCGGAAAGGGTGGCCGATCTCATCAGAGAGGAGATAGCCGACCTGATCATGTACAAACTGAAGGACCCCCGTATCGGCTTCGTGACTGTAACAGGTGTGGAGATGACCCCTGACCTCAAGATCGCCAGGGTCTACGTAAGCATTCTTAAGGAGGAAGACCGCGAGGGTACGCTTGAAATACTGAACGCGTCAAGGAGCTTCATGCGTTCATCTCTCTCGAAGAGACTGAGGCTTAAATTCATCCCCAGTATCGAGTTCAGGATGGACACATCCATCGATTACGGCTTCAAGATGGACAAGCTGCTGAAGGAGATCAGGAAAGATGACGATGAAGGCTCCTAAAGAGATCCTTTCGGTCCTTAAGAAGGAAAAGAGTTTTGTTATCGCAGCCCACATCAGCCCCGACGGCGACACGATCGGTTCGGGGCTGGCGCTTTCGGCCGCCCTGGAGGCCATGGGCAAGAAAACGGTCGTCTACAGCCGGGACCGGATACCCAGGTACTACCGTTTTCTTCCGGGGCAGGGAAAAATCACGCGCGCGCTGAAGGAACTGGCAAAGACCGCACCGGTACTTGTCCTGCTTGACTGCAACAGCGCCCGCAGGGCTGGGACAGAGAAACAGGTCTTTCCGCTTTCACTGGTGATCGATCACCATGAAACGGAGAGTGACTTCGGCGACGTGAGATGGATCGAGCCTCGGGCTGCTGCAACGGGGTTGATGGTTTATCATGTGATAAAAGCTCTGGGTGTGCGGCTTACTCGGGAGATGGCTGTTAACCTCTATACCGCCATCGCTGTCGATACGGGAACGTTCCGGTTCAGCAACACTTCGGCGGAAGTGCTTGAGGCCGCGGCGGAACTTGTCAGGCACGGCGCCGACCCGTCGCATGTCTCCCAGGCGTTGTATGAGTCGTGGGAGGAGAAGAGATTAAGACTGCTCCAGATGACCCTGGAAACTCTTGAAATAAGGGACAGGATGGCTACCATTTTTATTACGCGGGAAATGTTCGAGAAGACGCGCACCAAGGCGGCCGACACCGAAAACTTCCCGAATTTTCCAAAGATGATAGGCGCGGTTGAGGTGTCGGTGTCCTTCAGGCAAAAGGGCGGAAACACATGGAAGGTCAGTATGAGATCGAGGGGAAAAGTCAATGTCGCCAGGATAGCCGAGATTTTCGGCGGCGGCGGCCACGCCAATGCCGCAGGGTACGAAGTGGAAGGTAGTGCCAGGGCGGTCAGAGATGCTCTTTTCAGGGCGTACGAGAGTTATCGCAAGTAGATGCTGCTGCGAAGTCCGAATGGCATAATCAATCTCAATAAACCTCCGCATATTACTTCCCACGATGCCGTGTCGCGGGTGAAGCGTCAGCTCGGGGTGAAGAAGGCGGGACATGCCGGGACCCTTGATCCTCTTGCGACGGGTATTCTGCTGGTCTGCCTGAACGAGGCCACAAAAGTCAGCAGGTTCCTTATGGACATGGATAAAGAATACAGAGCCCGTGTGAAACTTGGCGAAAGAACGGACACCTGTGATTCTCAGGGGCGGGTCATCGACCGGAGAGACGTCCCTGATTTGGCAAAGGCGGAAATCGAAGAGACCGTCTCAATGTTCGGGGGCACGATCACGCAGAGGCCGCCCATGTATTCGGCAATAAAGATCGGGGGGAAGACGCTCCACAGACTCGCCCGCAAAGGGATCGAGATCGAAAGGCCGGAGAGGCGCGTGCAGATTTACGACATACGGGTCCTGGAAGTGGATCTTCCGTATTTCGATCTCCTGGTTTCCTGTTCACGGGGAACTTACATCAGGACTCTTTGCGATGACATCGGGACAAGGCTCGGTACGGGGGCCCATCTTTCGGCACTGGAAAGAACAAGAATAGGTTTCTTTACACTGAAGGATGCCGTGACCATCGAAGGTCTGAACGGGGAAGAGTCGGCCTTGGCCTCCGACAGCAGGTCCTTATGTTCCATAGACTGCGCTTTGTCACGACTGCCCGAAATAATATTCGATGAACCGGAATACAGACTCATCAGAAACGGCGTTCCGATAAGGTTGCGGAAAGCCGGGGAATTGACGGACGGATCCAGCATAAGACTGAAGGATCCTTCGAAGAATCTCTTTGGCATTGGCAGGATAAATGCCGGTGTCGTCAGGGTCGAAAGACTTCTCCATCTACCGCCTAAATTTGAGTAGGAATGTGATCTAAATCACAAAACCTTAAACTAATTTCTACAAATTAGATTTGAACTCTCTGATATAACAGTATTATTTTGTAAAAAAAACCTTGACAAGATAATTTTTTTCTGGTATTCATAAGCTATGCTTTTTTCCGGCAAAGGGTCCATAGGCTTAGATATCGGGTCGAGTTACATCAAGACCGTCAAACTTAAGGAATCGAAAGGCGGTTACGAACTTGAACTCTTCGATATCCATCCTCTCCCGCCTGAGCTGGTTGTCGACGGTTCGATAATAGACTCCCTCCGGCTGACCGATTCGATAAAGGAGATGATCAAGAAGGCCGGGATAAAGTCCAAGGAAGCGGTTATCTCGATTTCCGGCCACTCTTCCGTGATTATCAAACGCATCTCTCTGCCGGAGATGTCAGAGGAAGAACTCTCCGAATCCATAAAATTCGAGGCCGAGCAGTATGTGCCCTTCGACATCGACGACGTGAACCTCGATTTCCAGATTATCGGCCCTAAGGAGGAAGCCGGCCAGATGGACGTTATCCTGGTGGCGGTGAAAAAGGAAATCATAAATGAATATACTTCCGTGGTCAAAGAGGCGGGACTCACACCCATCATAGTGGACATCGATTCCTTCGCGCTTGAGAACATGTACGGCATAAATTACGAAATCGAGGCGGAGAAGAATGTCGCACTGCTGAACATCGGGGCAAGTACGATAAATGTGAGCATTCTGAAAGGGGGTATTTCGGTGTTCACGAGGGACAGCTCACTGGGCAGCAATATCCATGCGGAGGCCCTGCAGAGGGAATTCAATATCCCTTACGAGACTGCGGAGAGGTTGAAACGGGGGGAGTCGGTCGAGAACGTCGCAGAGGAGGACGCCCACGCCGTCATCGAATCGGCATCTGAAGAGATTCTCGGAGAGATAGTCCGGTCCTTCGATTACTATCGCAGCGCCACCCTCCAGGAGGATATCTCGGAGGTCATATTGAGCGGGGGCTGCGCCCTGCTGAAGAATTTCGCATCGATGATCGCTGAAAAGGCCGGCGTGGAGACGAGAGTGGTCGAGCCTTTCCGCAATATCAGGATACCGAAGAGGTTCGATACGGTCTACATAGAAGAGATGGCGCCCATAATGGCCGTCGCCGTGGGGCTGGCCCTCAGAAAGCAGGGAGACAGATGATAAAGGTAAATCTTCTTCCGGTAAAGAAGAAGAGAAAGGCGAAGCCGGTACCCGGCTTTGTTGTTGCGGGCATCCTTGTGACCATAGCGACGGCTGCGGTGCTTGTCTACGTCATTTATTCCCTGAATGCCTCAGTGGTTTCAAAAAAGAACCTGATTGCTGCAAACGACCAGAAGATCGCCAAGTTGAAGGAGAAGATCAAGTCCGTGGCGGATTACGAAAAGCGCAATGCGGAGTACAAGAAGCGGAAGGACGTTGTAGAGAAGCTGAGCAGAAACAGGACCCTGCCGGTCAAGACCCTGGATGAGATAAGCTCGCTCCTCTCTTCGGGGGTATGGCTCAATTCCCTGGGCATCAACAACGACAAAGTCAATCTGTCCGGAACGGGGTTTACGAACACGGACGTGGTTGATTACGTTAATAATTGCAAGAATTCAAAGCTTTTTACCGACGTATATCTGGGAGAGTCCATACAGCGCAATATTTCGGGATACTCGGTCTACAACTTTAAACTGACCTTTAAGGTGAAGTCGTAATGGCGAAACTGGATATAAAGAATCTGCCGTCTTATGCCAGGATATTGATTGCCCTGTGCCCCGCGGTACTCCTTGCCGTGGCCATTTTCATATTCATGATCATGCCGAAGCAGAAAGAGATCAGGAACCTCGATGCGACGCTGGACAATCAGAACAACGAGATCGCGGTCAGTGAGGCCAAGGTGGCGAAGCTGGATGTCCTTATCAGGGAGAACAGGAAGCTCCAGGTCAGGTGGAATGAATTGAAGGAGCAGCTGCCTGAAGAAAGCGAGGTCTCGGGCCTTCTGAAGCAGGTTTCCGACAGGAGCATAGCTGCCGGGCTTGATATGAGATCCTGGAAGCCAAGATCAAGAAGAGTATATCCCGGCGGCGTAGTATACGAAATACCCGTCTCGGTAAACGTGAGAGGCAAGTTTCACGATTTCGGGGCCTTCCTGGCCAGCCTGACCAGAATGGACAGGATAGTGAACGTGAACGACATAAAGATGGGAAGCCCCAAAACGAGAGGAGAGAGCAGCATCCTGAATATATCCTTCACGGCTGCGACCTTCTCGGCCATTCCTGAAAAGGCGGGCAAGAAGGGTAAGAAGAGATGAGACGTTCAATCATGATACTGTCCTCTTGCGTGCTTATATTGTCGCTGGCAGGTCTCGGGGGATGCGGCAAGTCTTCCATCCCCGGCAAAAGACAAGTGGCCAACGTAGCGCGACCCGCAGCCAAGGTTGCCAACGTATCACAGGGGGAAAAGAAGCAGGAGGAGAAGCCGCAAGTTTACGATTACGAGGCAAGGGGAAGGAGAGACCCCTTCACGTCACTGATCGCGATTGCGAAGGAGAAGCAGAAACGGAAGAAGAAACCCAATCCTCTGGAAAATTTCGACGTGAGCGAGATAAAAGTGACCGCGATCGTGTGGGACGCGAACGGCTATTTTGCACTGATTACCCTGCCTGACAATAAGTCTTACACCATTAGGCAGGGAATGACGCTGGGGCTGTATGGGGGCAAAGTGGTGAAGATCACAAAAGATTCGGTCATGGTGAGAGAACAGATAAGGGATTACAGGGGGCAACTCAAAACGAAAGATACTACACTGAAACTCCGCGAGGAGGGAGAATGATGAAAAGATATATCCTGTCAAGACTATTCCTGCCGATCATACTGGTGACCCTTGTCGCCGGTTGCGCCACCTCTTCCGGGGTGCGGAAATCAACCGCCGGCAACGAAGCGGTAATCACGGGCATAAAGCTTGAGGACAATAGTCTTGCAATCAGCAGCAACAAGCATTTTACGTACACGATCTACTCTACCGACGATCCCTACAAGATTACCGTGGACATTCCGGACATGTCGCTCGGCAGTTTCACCGGGAAGATAGTCTCGGAAAAGGCCGGTTTTACTGAGATCACCCCCCGGCAGACCGCTCTCCCCAATCGTTCGGTAAAGATCGACATAGCCCTCCAGTCACCCACTCCCGTTGAGCCCTTTTATGAAGGCAATACACTTACCATCAAGGTGAAACCCGAAGAGTCTGCAAGTGCGGGGGCAGTTGCGCCGCCGAAGGCGGAGGGCATGAAGGCAACGGTTCCACCGACCGCAGGGGACGAACCGGTAAAGGAGAACGCGTCAGTCGGTGCACCTGCCGTTGAAGAGAAGGCAAACAGGACTGATCAGTCGCCGGGAACGGCCGCAGAGATCTCCGGGAAGGAAGCCGGTGGAGCAACTGAAAAGGCTCCGGCAGAAGACAGTAAGATGGAGGAGAGCAAACCTGCGGTTCTGAAAGCTACCGAGATCACGGGCGTGAAACTCGAAAGATCCGCCGGCGTGCTGAAGGTCGTCATCAAGGGCAACGGGACCATGGTTCCCAATGTCTTCCCCCTTGACAGGAGGATCGTTATTGATATCCCGGATGTGACGCTGAATGCCTCGATGCCTGAAAGTGTCGTGTCTCCTCTGACGGGCATACGTGCAGGGAAGCATAAGAACAAGATAAGGCTGGTGCTGGACCTCAGGGAAAAAACCGAGTTCGAAGTAGCTGCCGTGGGCGATTCGATAGAGATTTCATTGGAGAAGAAAGGCGCAGCGACTGCCGCGGCGCCCTCTGCGGTGCCCTCCGGCGAGGCGGTTTCCACTGCAGCTCCGGCAACCCCCGTTGCAACGGCTCAACCGGCGACAGGGCCCTCCGGGGACAGGGGAGAGCAGACGGCAGCCGGACAGGTCACAGCGTCCGGCGGGATGATGCCGTCGACTGGAGCTGAGGTCCGGGACGGCGGGAAGTACAAAGGTAAGAAGATATCCCTCGATTTCCAGAACGCGGAAATAGGTCCTATCTTCAGGTTGCTCGCCGACGTGAACGGATACAATCTCGTCCTTGACCCGTCAGTGCACGGAAAGATCACGATTAAACTGATGAATGTGCCCTGGGACCAGGCCCTCGACATAATCCTGCATACCTTCAATCTGGGCAAGTCGATAGAGGGGAACATTCTCTGGATTGCGCCGAACAGCGTTTTCTCCAAGATCATCAACGAGAAGAAGAAAAAGGAGAGCCTTCAGGAGAGTGCGGAAGAACTCAACCAGGAGATAATACGCGTGAATTATGCAACCGCATCTGACATCCGCGCTGCCATCAGCAGCGGCAAACTGCTCAGCCCGAGGGGGAGTGTCACAGTAGACACCAGGATGAACACCCTGATTGTCAAGGACACGCAGAAGAGCATCGACAAGATAAAAGACCTGGTGAAGATCATGGATGTGGCGAAGCCCCAGGTCATGATCGAGGCCAAGATAGTGCAGGTTTCAAACGATTACAACCAGACGCTCGGGATCAACTGGGGAGGCTCTTTTACCACCCAGACCTTCCCGAATGTTGTTGACGGAGCCTTTGCGGTCAACGCGCCCGTTATAACACCGTCTACCGCTTCGGCTCTTCCCGGCGGCGCTCTGGGCATGACCGTGGGACATGCGAACACCATGCAGGTGAGCCTGTCCCTGCAGGCGCTGGAAACGGTGGGCAAGGCGAAGACACTGTCGAACCCGAAGATCCTGACGATGGACAACGAGGCTGCGACGATCCAGCAGGGCAAGACGTTCTTCATCGCAACGGTCAGTCAGTCCGGAACCCAGACACAGCAGGAGCAGGCAACATTGATGCTCAAGGTGACGCCGAAGATCGCTCCCGACGGTTCGGTACAGCTGAAGGTGGACGCCACGGACGACAGCCTTGAACCGGGGACTGCAGGCGCCAGCGCGGTCGTCGATACGAAGAGCCTCAAGACCCAGGCGCTGGTGCCCGACGGCCAGACCCTGGTCCTCGGCGGAATCTATACGAACACAGACACGACAAGCGAGGACAGGGTCCCCCTGCTTGGCAAAATACCGGTTATCGGATGGTTGTTCAAGACAAGGAGCAAACTGGGGAGCGTGTCGGAACTCCTGATCTTCATAACCCCGAGAGTTGTGAAGCAGGCGATGTGAACGGACTGACGAGGAATCGAAAGATATTTGAGGAATAGAGAAAAACGCGAGGAGGAGTGATGAAGGACAGATATTTTGGACTCATACTTATATTACTATTCCCAATGCTGCTCGCAGGCTGCGGAGGTGGGTCGGGGGCACCGGGTTCCTCTGGCAGCGCCGACACGGGCATCATAATCCAGGCCGATAACGTCACTGTCGACAGTCCCGACATCGATGCGATTTCCAATACGTGCCAGGACGGAACTCAGGAGTCCCCCCTTACAAGGACTCAGGCCACACTGAACGTTACGGCTGCGGCACTCAACACAACTACCGCTTCCGATCCCTTTCCTGCGACTATTACAGAATGTACGATTACGTACAAGAAGGCCGACGAGAATCCCGGGGCGCCGATCATCGAAGAATTTACCCAGTATCCGAACTGCGCACTGGCGTCTGGCAACAATACATGCGCTATAACCTTGATGGACATACAGAGGAAGATCGACTTCTGGAACGCAATAGTAGGGGGAACGAATACGCCTCTTACTTATCCGATGCATTACGTAGCGGTGGTCAACTGCTCATACCAGAATGCCTTCGGCAAGACGGGCAGTTTTCCGGCTGAACTGGATATCTGGCTGGCCGATTTCTGTGTATAGGGGAGGAGGAATAATGAAAAGACTACTATCGCTTATAGCGTTATTTATTCTGACGACGGCATTGGCAGGCTGTGGGGGAGGTACGGGGTCTTCCAGCCAGCCCTCGGGGGTGAACGCCGGGGTGCCCTCCGTTATCCATGTTCTGCCTGTTCAGTCGATCATCCAGACCAATTCCTATATTCCCGTCAAGGCCAAGGTCCTCGACGGAAACGGCAACCTCCTTCCCGACACCACGGTGACATTCACGAACCTCTCTCTGGTCGGCAGCCTGAGTGCAACCACTGCCAAGACCGACCAGCTCGGAATCGCCACGGTGAACCTCTTTTCCACCATCTCGGGCTTTTCGACGATCCAGGCCGAGGTCAACACCGGAGCCGGGATGGTGAGGGACAAGAGGACCGTATTCTTCTCGGACTACGACATTACGGTCCCACTCGAAACGACGACACCCGTTCTCACGCTCGACGTAGACGGGAACAGCAACAACATATTTGACGAGCCCAGCGATTACATCCTCTTTGAGACACCGGACGATAACGAGGTGCTTATAAGGGCCACCCTCACGGTTGGCGGCGCGCCCGTGTCGGGCAGTCTGATCACCTTTGGCTCCGACACGGCGGAGGGCACGTTCCCCCTTGGAGATACGGCACATACCGACAACAACGGAGAGGCGTCCGTTCTGGTCAAGGTCGACCCGGCCGTGCTCAGGACCTTTAATACGGTCCTTAATATCACCGCATCGGCGGACGACAGCTCGGGCAACATTATCGCGGAGAATATTGTTTCGCTGTTCCTCGACCCGGTGCTCGTTGATACGGTCTCCGTCGGGGCCAACCCGCAGCTGGTTGACTCGGGCGCTACTTCCACGGTCTCGGCGCAGGTAACGACGACGGCAGGCAATGCCTCACCCGATGGGACCGTAGTGAATTTCAGTACGACGAATGGTTCTGTGACACCTTTCAGCCAGACAACAAGCGGAGTGGCGACAGCCACGTTTACGGCGCCCAAACTTCAGCCGGGCGCATCCAACCAGCAGTCTACGATAACGGGTTCGTCGGGCGGGAAATCGGGTGCGGTGACGGTCACCATAGTTGCTCCGACGCCGACGCCGACGCCGACGCCGGCCCCGACACCGACACCTACGCCTGTGCCGGCACTGGCGGTGACACCGGCTAGCGCATCGATTTCATGCGGTGGCGTTGTTGCAACCTTCTTCGTAACTGGTGGGGTCCCGCAATATACTGTAAGCAAGCAGATTAGTACTGACCCCGTTACTATTCCAAGTAATGTGGCAGCGAACGGCTCATTTACCGTCACGTCGGCTGCCTGCGGCTCGCTTCCAGCTAGCACGCCGGTGACTATAATCGTGAAAGATAGTGCTAGTGGTGCTGTTTCGGTCACAGTTACAGTGACGAATCCTTAGTGCTGTAAGATTTGGATGACTGAGCAAAAGGGGCGGGTGAATGCCCGCCCCTTTAATAAAGGAGGAGGCAGATGACGAAGAAAATCATTTTTTCATTTATCGCACTTATCATACCGCTTTCACTCGTCTCATGCGGGAGTAATACCACGACGACGGGTTTCTCCTCGTCGGGAGTGAAGGCCGCTGCGGTAAAGACGGCCGCCTCCGTCAATGCCCCTGTTGCAACCGTGCAATCCATCCTCGCCGAGGCCGAAAAGGGCGGATACAAAAAAGGGGAACTCATCGTCCGTTATAAGACGGGGGCGACTGCCGTCGTGTCCGCCCGGGCGAATGCGGCTGTCGGCGCAAGTGCCATAAGAAGGTTCTCGCTGGTCAATGCCGAACAGGTGAAGCTCCCTGAAGGCGTCTCCGTAAAGGACGCTATCGCCCGGTACATGCAGGACCCCGGCGTCCTTTACGCCGAGCCGAATTACCTGAGATATCCCAATATGGTCCCCAACGATACCTATTTCAGCCCCCAGCAGTGGGCATTGAACAATACCGGCACATATGCGAGCGGAACTGCCGGCGATGATATCGGGATGCCTCAGACATGGGACATAACGCAGGGCAGCCGGAATGTTGTCGTGGCCGTTATCGACAGCGGCGTGGACTACAACCATCCGGACCTTGTAAACAACATATGGACCAATACTAACGAGGACTGCAACAACGGAAAGGACGACGACGGAAACGGTTACGTAGACGACTGCGAGGGATGGAACTTCGCTTTCGGAAACAACGACCCCATGGACGATTTCGGACACGGCACTCACATTGCCGGTATCATCGGCGCCGTCGGGAACAACGGCCTCGGCATAGCCGGCGTCATGTGGAACGTAAGGATCATGCCGTTGAAATTCATAGCCGACTACGGTCCCGATATCTGCGGGGCCGGAGAAGAGTTCTGCGGCGATGTGGCCGATGAGGTGGACGCTATCCAGTATGCCGTCGCCAACGGGGCGAAGATCATAAACGCGAGCTTCGGATCCGATACTTACTCGCAGGACGAGCATGACGCGATCAGTGCAGCCGGCAATGCCGGCGTACTCTTTGTTACCTCGGCCGGCAACGGGGCTCTCGACACTATAGGGGACAACAACGACATCAATCCGCAATACCCGGCGGGCTACGACCTGCCGGACATGATAGCCGTCGCCGCTACGGACCAGAACGACCAGAGGGCCTCCTTCAGCAACTTCGGGCCGAATTCTGTCCAGGTTGCGGCCCCGGGAGTATATATCCTCAGCACTGTTCCGACGGCGGGGATAGCAGACTCTTTCAGCTCCATCTGCACGGGGTCCCTGTCCGTTGGCTACGATATATGCAGCGGCACATCCATGGCGGCCCCCCATGTCGCCGGACTTGCCGGTCTTCTTGAAAGCTATTACACCGACTTCAGCGACCAGCAGGTCCGCTCGACGATCATGAGGTATGTGGACGTGCTTCCCACCCTGAACGGGTGGATACAGACGGGCGGGCGGGTGGACGCTTACAGGGCGCTTTCTTCCCTTCTCGCGCCGACGGGCCTTGCGGCATCATCGACGTTGCCGTCGGAAGTTTCACTGTCCTGGACGGACAACGCAACTGGCGAGGACGGGTATACAATAGAAAGAAAAACAGGGGATGGCGACTACGGACAGCTCAAGACACTCGGGCCCGATGCAACGTCCTTTACGGATACCGGGCTCAGCCCTTCCACCACTTACACTTACCGGGTGAGGGCCTTCAACAATATCGGCCATTCCATGGATGGCGCCGGTAGTGTGGCGACGGTGACTACGCCTGCGTCGGCCCCTGCGGCAGAGGCTGGAGGAGGGAGCGGCGGAGGGTGCTCCATCGCTTCCCGGCCGGACAATTCGACGGCCCTCGGAGACATTGCCGTGTTCCTCTTGCCCCTTGTCCTGCTCTTTGTTCTGAAGAGGGCCAGGCGCAGGAATGCATGAGACGGTTTACGCGATCTTGTCTATCATGAGAGAGGGGCTTCGGCCCCTCTCTTCATTTTTGTTGACCGCAGACAGTCTTCATCTGTCTGCTGCCGGCCGGCGTTTTCCGTATTAAATGAAGGAAAAGGCCCTTATTGCATACGGGACTTTGCTCGTCATCCTCTTTCTCTCCCACGCTTTTCCCTTCCGTGCTTTTGCCTATGCGGTACCACTTTTCCTGACAGTTGTTCCCATAGTGATGAGGAGGAGGATCAACTTCTCCTTCTCCGTCAGGGACCTTATTGCCGGTGCCGGGGTTTCGCTGCTCATCCTCGCTCCCCTGTTTCTGTGGTTATATACCCATAGGGTATTCAGAGTACCGTCCGTCCACATTATAATGGCGCAGATCGTTCTCGTCTCTTTCCCGGAAGAGGTCTTCTTCAGGGGCTTCCTCCAGGACACTCTCGGGAACAATCTCGTGGGGGTGGTGGTCGTCAGTCTCATGTTTTCTCTCTCTCACATCCCCTCCCTCCTGTTCGGGGGAGATATTTATGCTCCCCTCACCTTCTTCCCCTCGCTTGTCATGGGCCTCCTGTACATGAAGACAGAGAACGTCCTGCCTTCGACGGTTTTCCACTTCCTGGCGAACGTGTTGTTCCTGGGATTTATGATATAATCTATGATGTTACGGCGGGGCCGGCATCCTGAAAGGGAAGATCGTTTATGGCAAATCTGAGGTTCCTTACGTCCGGCGAATCCCACGGACAGGCACTGGTCGGGGTCCTTGAAGGCATACCGGCGGGGGTGGCCGTTTCTTCAGACGAGATAGACCGGGAGCTGCGCAGGCGCCAGCAGGGATACGGGAGGGGCGGACGGATGAAGATAGAATCCGACCATGCCCGCATAATCGCCGGTGTCCGTTGGGGCATGACGATCGGCTCGCCTGTAAGCATACTTGTGGAGAACAGGGACTGGCAGAACTGGCGGGAAGGCATGTCTGTCGAGGAGGGGTATGAGAATTCGATAAAACCCGTCACGCGTCCGCGGCCTGGACATGCAGACCTGGCGGGTGTTCTCAAATACGGCCGCGCCGATATCCGGGATATCCTGGAGAGGTCGAGCGCCCGCGAGACGGCCATGCGCGTGGCACTGGGGGCGGTGGCCAGGAAGTTCCTCTCCCTGTTCGATGTCAGGGTGGGGAGTTACGTGACAGGGATAGGAGGGGAGAAAACCGGTGCCGGAAGCCCGGTTGCCGGGGAGAAAGCCCTCATTGGAATGTTCGAAAAGGCGGAGAAATCCCCTGTCAGGTGCCCTGACACTGAAACCTCCAAAAAGATGATAAGGGCGATAGACAAGGCTGCAAAGGAAGGCAATTCCCTCGGTGGGACCTTCGATGTCTTCATCACCGGCCTGCCTGCCGGACTGGGAAGCCACATCCAGTGGGACCGGAAACTCGACGGCCGTCTGGCCCAGGCGGTTATGAGCATACAGGCGATCAAAGGGGTCGAGATAGGCGCGGGCTTTGAAATGGGCGGGCGGCCCGGATCTGAAGTGATGGACGAGATATTTTTCAGCCGGAGGCGGGACGCGAAAAATCGTGCAGGAGGCTTCTACCGCAGAACAAACAATGCAGGGGGTATCGAGGGAGGCATGACAAACGGCATGCCGGTGATTGTAAGGGCGGCGATGAAACCTATCCCTACTCTCAGGAAGCCGCTCCGGTCCGTGGACGTAAGGACCGGCAAGCCTTTCCAGGCCGCTTACGAACGCTCCGACGTCTGCGCCGTGCCGGCGGCGGCGGTGGTCGCCGAGGCGATGACGGCCCTTGTAGCGGCGGACGCGTTCCTCGAGAAATTCGGTGGCGACAGCGCCGGGGAAACAAGGCGGAATTTCGATTCCTACATTGTCCGGATGGGAAGGCACCGGAAGGGGTGAGGGGAGATTTTCCGGAGAATGTTTGTTTATTACCCCGGCAGTTAAATAGATGAAAGCCGGCGAAAACTGTCATTCCGGCTTGTCCGGAATCTTTCTTGCTTTCCGGAAGGATTCCCGGCGCGCTTCTCTTGCGGGAATGACAGCCTCGATGTTTTTAGTTGCGGAGTAATGGTAATGAGATCAATATTATGAAATACACTGCCAAAAATATCGTGCTCACGGGCTTCATGGGGACCGGCAAGACCGAGGTCGGCAGGGAGCTCTCGCGGATACTCGACATGGATCTCATAGATATAGATACCGAGATCGAGGCGGGACAGGGGATGAAGATCACCGACATCTTCGGCACCCTGGGCGAGCAGCGTTTCAGAGAGATCGAAAGCGAGATGATCAGTAAGATCGGGGAGATGGAAAATGTGATCATCTCCACCGGCGGCGGCGCGGTGCTGAGAGAGGAGAACATGGCGGTGCTGAGGGAAAAGGGGATGATTTTCTGTTTGAGCGCGGCCCCCGCCACCATCCTCAAACGGACAAGCGGCAACTCCGACAGGCCCCTCCTTAATGTCGAGGACCCCCTGGCAAGGATACGGGATCTGCTGGAATTCAGGAGGCCCTTTTATGAGAAGGCCGGAACGCTCATAGACACCGAGGCAAAAACCCCTATCCGGATCGCCGAGGAGATCGCCGGGATATTCCGATGCAGAAGATAAGGGTGGACCTGGGAGACAGGAGTTACAACATCGCGATAGACAGCGGGATGCTTGCCGAAATCGGAAGGGCCCTCGAAAAATTCGAGTTCGGAGGAAGGCTTGCACTTGTGAGCAATCCGACGGTCTATGGATTCTACGGCAAGGTCGTTTCCGGATCGATAAGGGCTTCGGGCTTCGAACTGACAGAGATCATCATTCCCGACGGCGAGGAATACAAGAGTCTGCCCTGGGTGGAAAAGATTTACGGGGAACTTCTCAAGGCCAGGCTGGACAGGAAGTCTGCCCTGGTGGCACTCGGAGGGGGCGTGATAGGAGACATCACCGGATTTGCGGCGTCGACTTATATGAGGGGCGTGGATTTCGTGCAGGTCCCTACTACCCTCCTTGCGCAGGTCGACAGTTCCGTGGGCGGAAAGACCGGCGTCAACCACCCCCTGGGCAAGAACATGATAGGCTCCTTCTGGCAGCCAAGGCTTGTATGGGCCGACACCGGCACCCTTAAGACCCTGCCCGGCCGGCAATATCTGGCGGGGATTGCAGAGGTCATAAAGTACGGCGTGATCTGGGACGAGGAGTTTTTCTCCTTTCTCGCTGAAAACAGGGAGAAGATCCTGGGACTGGATGATGTCGCGGTAGCGCATATCGTGAAGAGGTCCTGCGAAATAAAGGCGGATGTCGTCTCCAGGGACGAGAGGGAATCGGGGTTGAGGGCTATATTGAACTACGGACATACGATAGGCCACGCCATAGAAACGGCAAGCGGCTACGGGAAGCATCTTCACGGCGAGGCGGTGGCCATAGGCATGTGCCTGGAGGCGAGGCTTGCACGGGCAAAGGGCCTCATCGGCGCGGAACAGACGGATAGGATAGAAGCGCTTGTCAGGTCTTACGGACTGCCTTTCGAACTGCCGGCGGAGACCGATCCGGCCGTACTTTTTTCCTCCATGAAACTCGACAAGAAGGCCGTCGCGGGAGAACTCAGGTTCGTACTTCCCGAAGAGATAGGGAAGGTCAGGATAGAAGGCGGTATAAGCCGCGAAGACATCGAAAGGATTATGTGATCCGGACGTTCGCCCCCGTGCGGATGTAATTATTCAGATAAAGGGGGGGCGGTGCTATTCCGGTCGCCGGGGAGAAATCATGAAAAAAAGTGTATTTCGTCGTGTTTTTATCCTCTACGCAATTGTCCTGGTCCTTGGCGTTGTTTTCATCGAGATCTACGTTACCGCAGCCGTCGGGAAACGCTATAAGGATGAACTCAGAAGCGACCTCCTGGTCCGGATAAACCTGATGTCGGACTCCATCCCTTTCGATGAAACCGATATTGATGCCCTTTGCAGGCGAATGAAGGAAAGGATGGACAATACGAGGGTTACCGTGATAAGACCGGACGGCAGGGTTATCGGAGATTCGGACGCCGAATCCCCCCGTATGGAAAATCATGCCCACCGTCCGGAAATCGAGCAGGCGCTTGCTTCCGGGAGCGGTTCCTCCGTGCGGCTCAGCCGCACGCTGAACCATGACTTTCTCTACGTAGCCAGAAAGATCGTGAGGAACGGAAAGTTCCTGGGGTTTGTGAGGCTTGCAGTTCCCCTGATGCAGGTAGAAGAGGCGGTCGGCATGTTCAGGATGAGGATGGTCCTGGTGGTCGTCGCGGTTCTGCTTGTTGCCTGGCTGTTCTCGGTCTGGCAGACTGACCACCTGAGAAGGTTGTGCGGACAGCTGACGGATTTTTCGAGGTCCCTTGCCCGGGGCGAGATCGACAAGCGTCTCCACCTGGAAGAGGCCGGAGAGTTCGATGAGATAACCAGGAATCTCAATGCCATGTCCGCTCACCTGCAGGGTACCATGGCGCACAGCGAAGAGGAAAAGAAACGTCTGAACGTTATCCTGGAGAGCATACCTGACGCCCTGCTCATTATCGATTCGAAAGGCCTGGTCCAGCTTTCGAGCACTTCTGCCAGGGAATTTTTCGGTGAGGCGGTCCTCGCGGGGAAACAGTTTATCGAGGTGGTAAGAAACCGGGACTTTTCTGACGCGATGGACGAGGTGCGCAGGGATTTGCTGCCGGTGTCGGCCGAGATCAGGACCGACTATCCCGAGGAGAGATATCTGGTGGTCAGAATATCCCCGCTTTTCTACAGGGAGGGTGAATTGTCCGGCTTCGTCGCCATATTCCACGATATCACCGAACGCGAGAAGCTCGAACAGGTCCGGAAGGACTTCGTGGCAAACGTCTCCCACGAAATAAAGACGCCTATTACGGCAATTCAGGGCTTTGCAGAGACGCTGCTGGAAGGTGCCCTTGACGACAGGGAAAACGCCGAGAGATTTCTGAGGACGATAAAGTCCAACAGCGAGAGGATAAACTCCCTCGTGGATGACCTGATGACGATCTCGAAGATAGAGCTGGGCGTTATCAGGGTAGAGAAGGCGGATGTGGGCGCTGGCGAGATCATTGAAAACGTGACGGCCTTATTGAAAGACAGGGCAACCGAGAAAGGGCTTTCCCTGAAGACGTCGATCAGGAACGATGTCCGCAGGATCAGGGCCGACAGGAACAGGCTCATGCAGATATTGACCAATCTGGTGGACAACGCGATAAAGTTTACGGAGGAAGGAGGTGTGACCGTAGGCACGGACAGGGCAGAGGGGGGAAGGGCCTTCGTGTACGTCGAGGACACGGGTATCGGGGTACCGCGGAAGCACCTGCAGAGACTTGGGGAGCGTTTTTACAGGGTCGATCCGGCGCGCTCCAGGAAACTGGGAGGGACCGGGCTCGGCCTCGCGATCGTCAAACATCTTGTCAGGGCCCATGGATGGGACATGCAGATCGAAAGTGTGCAGGGCAAGGGGACAACGGTAAAGATCTTTGTATCGTGACACTGATTTATTGACAGGCAGCTTTTCCTTTATATATCCTATCTGCGGCAGGGGTTATGAGACTTTTTCCAAAGGAAATAGATTTTTTTGAGATATTCGACAGGGCCTCGCTGAATCTCACGAAGGCTGCCTCTCTCCTCGTTTCACTCATGGAGAACTTCGATAATATTGATGCCCGGGTGAAGGAGATGTACGAGGTGGAGCAGGACGGCGATATCCTCACCCACGAGATCATGAAGAAGCTCAACAAGACCTTCATAACGCCCATCGACAGGGAGGATCTCCACGCACTTTCCTCGCGACTGGACGACGTCCTCGATCTGATATGGGGGGCGGTGGACAGGCTGCAGGTGTTCAAGGTTAAAGAATCGACAAAGGAGGCTGTCTCAATGTCGAAGGACCTCCTTGCCACCGCGGAGGTGATACATAAGGCGATCCATAAACTCAAGGAAAAGAACTACTCGCACGTCCAGGAATACTGCATAGAGATCAACAGGCTCGAAAACAGGGTGGACAGGGATTTCAGGGACGCCCTCGGAAGGCTCTTTGATGAGGTCAAGGACCCTGTACTTATCATAAAATGGAAAGAGATCTACGAACACCTCGAAAACGCATCGGACAAATGTGAAGACGTCGCCAACGTCCTGGAAGCGATAGTCCTCAAGTATGCATAATACTTTTTCGCTTCTGGTCGTAGTAATATTCCTTTCGACAATTTTTGATTTCATAAACGGGTTTCATGACACTGCCAACGCCATTGCAACTTCGGTTTCCACGAGGGTCCTGTCCCCCAAGGTGGCCGTGGCCATGGCCGCGGTGCTGAACATGGTGGGAGCCCTCACCGGCACCGCCGTTGCAAAGACCGTTGGTGCCGGCCTTGTGGAGGCCTCCGTAGTTACACAGGTCACCGTCATATCAGCGCTTCTTGCCGCGATAATCTGGGATGTCCTGACCTGGTATTTCGGCCTTCCGACATCCTCCAGCCACGCCATACTGTCGGCCCTCGTCGGGGCCGGGGTGGCCACGGCGGGGACCGGCATCATTATCATGAAGGGCGTTTACAAGATCCTCTTCGGGCTGTTTTTTTCCCCCATAGCCGGACTGATCCTGGGTTTTCTTCTCATGCTGCTTCTGTACAGGCTGTTCAAACACGTTTCGCCCTCGCGGGTCAACAAGACCTTCAACAGGCTCCAGGTGGTGTCGGCGGCCTATATGGCGTTCAGCCACGGCAACAACGACGCCCAGAAGACGATGGGGATCGTCACGATGGCGCTTGTCAGCTATTACAAGCTCCCAGCCTTCAATGTGCCGTTGTGGGTCATCGCACTCTGCGCGTCGGCGATGGCCATGGGGACCGCGCTTGGAGGCTGGAGGATCATCAAGACCCTGGGCGTGCGGCTGGTGAGCCTGAGGCCCATACACGGATTTGCCGCGGAAGCGGCGGCGGGCACGATCATAGAGATCGCCTCCCGCATCGGCCTGCCTCTTTCCACAACACACGTTATATCGTCGACGGTCATGGGTGTAGGGGCCTCGAAGAGACTGTCCGCCGTGAGATGGGGCATCGGCAGCGATATCGTGGTTGCCTGGATTATTACGCTCCCGGCCTGCGCCGCCCTCGCATGGATCATCTGCAAGACGGTCATGTTTTTGACCTGACCGGATCTTTCTTCCTGCTTTTTTTGGTCCTTTTGGAAAAAAAGGCCTGTAAAATAACATGAAAAATTGTAATGGTTTCCCGGAGAGCTACCGGGGGCGGATATATCTCTGCGAACCATGCTCTTTGAGGCAAAAGGTGTTCCGGTCAGGGTTTTTGCCGGGTCAGGATGATTCGGGGAGGCGAAAAAGTAACAGAACTTTAACATTATTGTAACATTGCTGTAACAATAGTGGCGCTATTCTCTAAGATATCCTCAACAAAAGCGGAGCCGAATCCCGTTCTGAAGGAGTGCTTAATCCTTTGGCTATGCCGTGGAAGAAAAATATTGGCGATTTCTCTTTTTCACTCATTACCGCTCTTGCCTCTCTCACCGTTGCCTTCCTGATAGCCGGCATCCTGGCCGTACTCGTGCACGAGTCATGGCCGGCGATACAGAAATTCGGCGTTGGGCGGTTTCTCACGTCGACCGACTGGGACCCGGTGAAGCAGTCTTTCGGTGCGGCCACGACGATCTTCGGTACCTTTGTTACCACATTCATCGCACTTCTGATCGCGATACCTGCTGCTGTCGGGGTCGCGATCTTTGTTACAGAGATATCCCCCAACTTCCTCAAGGGACCGATAGGAGTGTCGATAGAGCTCCTGGCCGCCATACCGAGCATCATTTACGGGATGTGGGGCCTGTTCGCCCTTGCCCCCATCATGTCGGAGCATATAGAGCCTGCGCTCCAGGCAACGGTCGGGAAACTGCCCATTGTGGGAGTCCTGTTCCAGGGGACGCCTCTGGGAATAGACCTCCTCACCGCGAGCGTGATACTGAGCATCATGATCATTCCATTTACAGCCAGCATTTCCCGTGACTCCTTCCGGCTTACGCCGCCGGTGGTCAAGGAGTCCGCCTATGCCATAGGCGCTACCAGGTGGGAGGTCGTAAAGAACGTCGTCCTCCCGTACTCGAAACTCGGGGTCTTCGGGGGTGTGGTGCTGTCTCTCGGGAGGGCACTGGGCGAGACGATGGCAGTGGCATTTGTTCTTGGAAACAACCACCAGATAACGTCCTCGCTCTTCGATGCAGCGGCGACCATCACCGTCTCGCTGGCCAATGAATTCACGGAAGCGGATACGAACATCTACCTTTCCTCTCTCTTCTATCTAGCCCTCGTGCTCTTTGTACTCAGCTTCGTAATCCTCGCCATCGCAAAGGTCTTTCTGCTTAGGGCGGAGAAAAGATATTCGAGATGAATTACGAGAGGAGAAGGAAGATCGAGAGTTTTATCGCCCTGTCGCTCAGCACACTGGCGGCTGTTTTCGGGCTCTTCTGGCTGGTCTTCATTCTCGGGGACGTGCTTATACACGGCATCGGGGCGCTGAAGCCCGGGTTGTTCATACACGATCCGACCCCGCCGGGCATGGAGGGCGGCGGGCTGAGGAATGCCTTTGTCGGACAGTTGCTTATCACAGCCTGCGCGACGCTTATCGGTGTCCCGGTTGGCATACTGGGCGGCACCTTCCTGGCTGAGTATGCCCGCGGTACGAGCTTCGCGAGGGCCATCAGCATACTTTCTGATATAATGGTGAGCGTGCCTTCCATTGTCATCGGTACATTCATATACGCGATCCTGGTATTGCCGGTGCATCACTTCAATGGCTGGGCAGGCGCGGTCGCGCTGGCGGTGATCATGATACCCGTCGTCCTCAGAACGACGGAGGACATGCTTTCCCTTGTGCCGTGGACGCTCAGGGAGGCCGCCTTCGCGCTCGGGGCGCCTTACTATAAGGTTATCGTCCAGGTGGTTTACAGAGGGGCCGCAGCCGGTATTCTCACCGGTATCCTGCTTTCGATCGCCAGGGTGGCCGGAGAGACAGCCCCGCTCCTGTTCACGTCGTTCAATAATTCCTTTTATTCGCTGAATATGAACGGTCCCATATCGTCCCTGACCGTCACCATATTCCAGTATGCCATGGGGCCCTATGACGACTGGCATGCCCAGGCGTGGGCGGCATCGTTCGTCATCACCTTCTTTATCCTGATTCTGACCATACTGGGCAGGCTGATAGTGAAATGGAGGTATAAGTAGTGCAGGAAGTCGAACTGGAGACCAAAGACCTCAATTTCTATTACAGAGGGAACGTCCATGCCCTCAAGCAGGTGAACCTCACCGTTTTCAGGAAGGGCGTTACTTCCCTGATCGGCCCCTCGGGATGCGGCAAGACCACACTTCTCAGATGCTTCAACAGGATGCACGACCTCTATCCCGGGAACCGGTATGAAGGCGAGATACTCCTTCGGGGCCGGAACATACTCGCCGGAGGGATTGACCTCATAAGGCTCAGGAGCAATGTGGGGATGGTCTTCCAGAAACCCACGCCTTTCCCCATGACCATATTCGATAATATCGCCTACGGACTCAGACTGAAGGGGGTCAGGAAAAGGTCCGAACTTTCGGAGAGAGTTGAAAAGGCGCTTAAGAACGCGGCGATCTGGGATGAAGTCAAGGACAAGCTGAACGTGAGCGCCTACGATCTTTCCGGCGGCCAGCAGCAGAGGCTTGTTATCG
>Ga0315550_1000106_pt1 | contig 48952 bp, 46 predicted proteins | sample SalMarSW160190MG_2_FD_203100 | JGI IMG/M metagenome (GOLD analysis project Ga0315550, IMG submission 203100) | Salt marsh sediment microbial communities from the Plum Island Ecosystem LTER, Massachusetts, United States - Salt Marsh Sediment SW1601-90 ...
GGGAATATAACGCCACGTTCCGGCACCTGAAAAACTATGCAAAGGGAAAAAACTTATACCTGGATTTTAAAGACATTGATTTAAGTTTTTATAACGACTGGATTGAGTATTTACAGGGGTTGAAATTATGCCAGAACACAATCGGTAAAAAGATAATGACTTTAAAAATATTTCTCAATGCCGCAACCGAGGCAGGATTTAATCAATATAACCACTACAAAAAACGGGGGTTTAAGATACTCAAAGAGGACGCCGAAAGCATATATTTAACCGAAAAAGAAATACAGCAATTATATGAACTGGACTTAGAAGGGGATTCCCTGGATAAGATACGGGACCTGTTTATTATCGGTTGCTGGACCGGGTTAAGATTTTCAGACTGGAATAAGGTGACACCGGAAAATATCAAAGATGGTTTTCTTGAACTGAAACAGCAAAAGACAGGCGGGGCGGTGATTGTTCCGTTACACCCGACCGTTGAGGCAATAATAAAAAAGCATGGCGGGCGTCTGCCTAAGCTGATGACAAACCAGAAATTTAACTTTTTTCTGAAACAGGTTGCGGAAAAGGCAGAGCTGAATGATATCATACATAAAGCAATAACACGGGGCGGGTTGAAAGTTACAAAGGCATATAAAAAACATGAGCTTGTTACAACGCACACCGGCAGGCGAAGTTTTGCAACTAACCTGTATAAATCGGGTTTTCCTACATTATCGATAATGCAAATAACAGGGCACAAAACGGAAGCGGCATTTTTGACTTATATTAAAGTAACGCCAAAAGAACATGCCGAGAAATTACGTACATTCTGGCAGGAACAAACGAAATTAAAAGTTATATAATATGAAAACAGATATTGAAAAGCTGGACGAACGATTAAATTTATGGATATGGAAAATACATTGATAAAACTTGCAGATTTATATTATTTGTGTAATGATAATCTAAAAAGAAATAGCCACACAATAGAATGTTTGTTTAATGCTTGTGATTTCTTAAATGGAAAATTTACAGGTGATCCAAAAAATTTAACAGTTGGTGGTCACTACTTTAGAAAGTTAGTAGATGAATTACTCACACATACGAACAATAAATTAATCAAGAAATTTCCATTTCGATTCAATGATCTTTTTCAAGCTATGAATAAATTTATTGAATTGTATGAATTAAGGAAAACCGAATTTGAATCAATTGATTATAAAACTTTAAGGAGCAATTTTCCAAATTTTGAAACATTATACTTATTCAATTATTATGATCTTGTTTTTTCAAATACAAATGCAGTTTTCAATAATTTTAAAGAGGCAGGAATAAAAATTAAGATCAAATCCGGGGAGGAACATTTATTAAGCATCCGTACAAAAGCAACTCGAGAACAAACATTAGATTTCTGGTTAGTGCATCTTAGCAACAATAAAAAAGGGGAATCATCTTTGATGAGTGAACAGGATATAGAACATTTCGTTAATCAGAACTTTGAGGGCTTTCCGGGTGTGGATGAAATAATAGAGTTTACCCCGAATATGTATAAATCAGAATTGAACTGTATTACATATAAATTTTTCAACAAATACGGTATTAATGGAACAAAACCTCAATATGTAAAATTGCTTCAGGGGAATTTCACAAAATTTAAAGGTGATAAAGAGGATAGTACATATAAAAATATTGCAAATAATTCATGTTTATCATTTAAGACAACTATTTAAATAACTTCCTTTTTTAATAATTACAGGGGCTTGCATTAAGTTTAGCCCCTTTTTTTATGCAATTTCTTATGTATTCTATGTAAATTTCTATGTATCTCTAAATAAGATAAATAGTTCCGTTAATTCGTATTAAATTACACGGTAAACAATACAGAAATAAAAATGATAGACTTAAATGTACTTAAAGAAAATCCTGAGCTGGCCAAAAGTTTACGGCTGGAAATATCAGGTTCCGATCTCTTGGAATACTCTGATGAAATGGTGAAAAAAGCTGTTGAGGCAGGTAAAACAAAAGAAGCCCCAGAAGAATATTTGACCAGTGAAGAAATAGCAAAAATTCTGAAGATCAGCCTTGTTACTTTATGGTCATGGGATAAAAAAGGAATTACGATTCCTTTGCGGATAGGTAACAAAAAACTATATCGCAGATCCGATATAGAAAAAATATTGCACGAAAAATGACAATTAATTCAAAACGGAAAGGGAGCCAATTTGAGCAATCCATGGCATTCAAGTTACGAAAGGAATTGTGGCCGGAGTGTTATACAAGCCGTTTCATGGGTTCGCTTTGGGAAGATTCTTTAGGTATTGACCTGACCGGAACGCCGGGGTTTAACATCCAGCTAAAAGCAGTTGAAAAATTGTCACCTGGTTACCATGAAATATTGTCAGGAATGCCACAAGGAAAGAACACAAATATTGTGATCCATAAGCGAAATAATAAGGGATGTATTGTTGCAATCGAAATTAACGACTTTATAAAAATTCTGAAAAATGGAATTATCAAAAAAAGCACGTGAGCTGCGAAATAAATACCAGCGAGACTACCGGGTTAAGCATCCGGAAAAAATCAGGCAGTATTTTAAAACATACTGGGAAAAAAGAGCAGCCAATTATACACCGGACCTGAGAGCGAAGGAATTAAAGGAACAAGGATGGACCCAGAGGCAAATAGCTGATGAGTTGGGGGTGAGTGCAGCAACGGTAAACACAATTCTAAACAAAAGGTAAACAAAGATCGAATAGGAATGAACAGAAATAAACCATATTATAAAATACAAATGCCCGATAAGGTTGCGGACATGCTGGCCGTCTGGAATGAGAATCCGCCATTCAAGGGATTTGCCACTGAAAAAGCGGCCCTCCTTCTTTCAATTATCTCCACACACCAACGAAAAGATGACAACGGTAATATTTACGCCCAACTGGTCATGGAGTATTTGCGTAACATCATTTATAATGCTGATAAGTATATTCAGCTTTTCATTAAAACTGGGGTCATCCGTAGGATCCCGGGATTTGTACCTAAGAAACAAGCATATCGATATCAGTTCACCCCAGCGTTTCAAAGTCCTTATGTTACTCATGAACTGGAGAATCCTATTTTATTGAATCGATTATGTAAGGCAAGCGTTAAAAGAGGCAGGGAGGATACAAGGCTTTATCCGAAGCAAAAGCAACAGCTCAAAACAATGACCATCAATTATGATGAGGCCATAGAATTGATTAAAAAGCAATATCCGGATAAAAAGGATATTGATAAGTATAATTTTGCCATAGGCCAGGCTACCCGGATAAACAATAAAGAGTTTTATCTTGTTCGGGATGACTCTGGCCATAGAGTTCACACACCACTGACGAACCTTTCAAAGCTCTTAAGAAGTGAAATCCAGATAGAAGGGAAATATCTTTCAGGACTGGACATTGGTAACAGTCAACTATATTTTGCAATCAAATTTTTACTCGATCCTGAGAGCGTAAAAGACTTTTTTCCAGGTCAATTTCCCTTAATGATGGCGAAAAGCCTGAGACTATCTAAACAACAGGATGTTATAAGGTTTGTCTTATTGGTCACAAAGGCACAATTTTATAAGTTTATGGAGACTGAATTTCTTAAAGCAGGATTGATATACGGAGATAATTTGAAAAGGAAAATATTTACTATCCTGTTTGAAAAGAATCACCTCACATCAAAGGCAAAGAGGATATTTCAGAAGCATTTTCCAAATGTAGATAAGGCATTTTCAATTTTAAGGATGGTAAATTATACTGCCTTTGTCAACAGTCTGGCACGTATGGAATCCTATGCGGTAAACGACTTGATTATTGCCAGATTAAACAGGGAGTACCCAAACATGGTGGCGCAACAGATTTACGATAACGTTGTCACCGCTTCTATTGTCACAGATGACATTGAGACGGCCAGAAGGGTAATGACTGAGGAGCTAACTTCATTTGTTGGCTATCCTCCGGTTTTGAGAATTGAAAATTTTCGACCAACCTCACTTTTTGACTCTAATTTAACATTAAATAACAGTAAAGTAAGAAAGGGAAGAGAGGAGAAGGGAGGGAATACCATATGATGTTGAAACCTTATGTAACTAATTGAATGATAAAATGTTAAAAGGGGTCGACTAATTTTTGCGGTTTTGTAACTAATTGAATATTAAAAATATAGAAACATGAAAAACGGAAAAAAACAGACTGAAAATGATGATATTTTTTCATTGCTCGCTGGCACGATGGATTTTTTCATTGATGATATGAAAGAAATGGATCCTGAGGGTTATCGGGATTACATCAAGGAGGCTGAAAAGATGAAGCGAGGGCTTCAGGAATGTAGTAATGAAAATAAGAGAATATCCAATTAAAAATTGGTCGAAAAAATGAATGAAAAATTGAACGTTAAAACGAAATATTATCAACAACTTGAACTATGTCATTAGTTGTAAATACATACCCTCAAAATATTTCTAACAGTGGTTTATTTAGCGTCACTACAGACCTGGTTAAAGATGACGATCATGTTAACTTAAGGATTCGGGCAGATATAACCTGTGGAGGCATAATTATAGCGACTGTAGAAAAACCTAAAGGTCTTAATACATTTGATTTTTTCGATATCCTGAAACCCCATGTAACAGGTATAAATTTTGCCCGTAACTCAGGGGATCTGTATAAGATATCCGGAGGCAGTCCATTGGTAGCTTATACAATTCTGTTTACAGAGGTTTATGAAGATGCTGACGGGGTTATACAAAAAGGCGATACAGATAACGCCTCAGGAACCACTTATAAATTTGTTCCTGGTGTGGGTGATGATAAAGCATTTTCAAATTACGTGCTGTCATCCTACATTTCTTTGTTTGCGAATAAAACACTTCGGAATAATGTTGTTAAGTTTTTCCCTGAATATGAATACTGGCTGACCTTTTTCACAGAGATCGAGCACGTGCAGTTATTCTATTCCAAAGACGGGGGAGCTTTTGACAGTTCAATAACATTTGACCCGAAAAATTACTGGGGCATAATAATAATTAACACCGATGAGTTGATGTCCGGGGTTACTTCTAATCTTCGTATTCAGCTCGGGGAGGTCGGAGCAGGTAAGATCAGTGAAGTAATAACAATATATGTTGACAACACTATTATTAACGAACGTGTGGTGCTTGAATATGATGGTTATGTTGGCGGAAAGGAATACCTGGCTTTTGAAGGGATCAAATTACAGGAATTTAATTCTATAAGGAACTACTATACCGGGGCGGGCAGATACCGTAAGCCATTGTCTTTACATGGTATTAACAGACAGAAACTCGAAACAAGGTTTAAAGACATCAACAATGCTGAATACCTTGAAAGCCTTTTAATGAGTGAAACAGTTAAAAAACTTGAACCCTCATTTGCAGATCCAACAGATGTAACTATAATTACCGATAGCGTCAGGATAGCTTCATCTGATATGTTCACCAACGAGATAGATATTGAATACTCAGATAAAAAGTATGTGCTTTCATCGGACAAAACAATTTTCGACTTCCTGTATTCTGAATATGGCTCCGCTTTCGAACAGGTTGCTAATATCACAGGACCGTCCGGATTCACAATTAAAAAATATGATTTGGATTGGTGTTCCGTTATTAAAACAGCCCCTTATAAAATATCTATTTCCCCGATTACTGAAAATGCCGGAGCAGAACGTACCGGTATAGCAAACCTTTCATATCCGGGTGCATCAGACATTAATCTGAATGTAACGCAATCCGTAGTCCCGGTACCTGATCCGCCTGTGGCAACTGACGCAACCGATATTACCATAGCAGGATTTAATGCGAATTGGGATGCCTCATTACATTCCGCCGGGTATTATCTTGATGTATCAGAAGTAATTAATTTTGCCACGTTTGTCCCTGGATATGAGAACTTGGATGTAGGTGATGTTCTGACTAAAGATGTAAACGAATTGGATATTGAGACCGATTACTATTATAGGGTCAGAGCATACAATTTCAGTGGAACAAGTGGAAATTCAAATACTATCAAGGTTACAACGTTGCCGGTTGAAGATGAATTGGATATTGATTTGAATACATTGATTTTTAACAATACAGGGGCGACTTGTAATGGCAGAAGGATCCAGGTAACGAGTAATAGTGTCTGGACTGTAAGTAAAGACAGGACTTGGTGTACTCCGTACCCTGATAATGGAGATGGTGATGGGTTTGTGGATGTTTATGTTACTCCGGGGACTTTTGATAATTGTACATTGAGCTTTAAGATCGGAGGGGTAATTTATGAATATTGTACAGTGTTAAGATATGTAGATTGTCCGTAGTGTGTAAAAGGAAAAAAGAAATGAACAGGAATAAACCATATTATTTACTTATGCCGGAAAAATGACAGAACAAACGACAATAAAGGTCAAGGAAACATTCGACTATTTGCATATTCACCGCCGGGATATGACAGGTGGTCAGATGCAATTTATTGCAAGCCTTAAGCAGCAATTCAGGCGCAATAAGGATTTAAGTGATAAGCAGGTTAAATGTTTACTTGATATAAAAAAGTACTTGTATGAGTGAAGAAAAACTGATAAAACATGAGAACTGATGAATGAAATTGAAAAAACAACAGCAAACAGGATAAATATTTTAAACGAAACAAAGAGTGAATCGAAGGATCTTATTGTTATACTTATCGATGACTCCGCAGGTAATGTAAAACTTACTGGTAAGGACGGCGAGAACTTGCCGGTAATTATATTTAGAGACTTTAAAAAAAATAATACCACGTAATTGATTTTGAAAACAACAAATAAATACAGAATATGAAAGGACCAGGCAAAGGAAAAACAAACAATCCGGACGGTCGTCCGAAGGGTTCACCAAATAAGATTACGGCTGAACTAAGGGAAAGAATTAGCGATTTTTTAAATGCAAACTGGGAACAAATCGAAAAAGACTTTGGAACTTTGGATGCGGAAAAGCGGATATTAATTTATGAAAAACTACTTCAGTTCACGTTACCCAGGCTTCAATCCGTTCAGACGCCCGATCTAAAATCAGATGAAACACCACTGATTGTTTTTAAAGATTTTAAAAAGGAGCATGAAGAAGAAACTACCAAAAAGTGAAAGCTATTATTAATTAAAATAGAAATCATGAAAAAAAGTATCTTATTTATTCTGTTATTCTTGCTGACATTAGCAAGTTACGGGCAAGGAGTATTCGAAAAAAGCCTTGATAAATTTAATGTGCAAACAATTAATGTTTCAGGATACACTTTTTCAGTCGGTGATACATTAACATTTGCTACAGGGTCATTGCCTGACGGAGGATTTGCAAGCACCCAGTTATCACCGGGTATCTTTCTGCTTGCTGGAGAAATCCCTCCTCATTTAGATGTAGGATATACCAATTATAATTTTATTATTGAAAAAATCAGATATGCGGAAGATGGACTAAATTCATCTGTAATGCTTGTATTTTATCTTGATCTTAGGAAAAAAACGCCTGTCTGGGTTAATGCTGAGCTTGCTATACTTAAAAAAGAAATTAAATGATGAGGTCCGTTGCTTCATTTGCAATGATAGCCCTTTTTTTCACATACATGTCAAACAGGTTAAATGATCCCCTGCCCGGTAGTACCCAGTATCACTTCCCTGAGATAATGCCTTAAATCGCCTTATGTGAGGCCGTTTTTTCTTATCTTTTTTACTGGCAGACACCTTCGGGGCTACACTCGAAGAAATGCAGCAGCCCCCGGCTTATCTCTTATGGGTTGGACTGTTATGTTTTGAAAATGATAGTGGTTTAAAAGAGCTGTAGCAATGCTATAATGAATTGATGTAAATATATTTATACAATTCTTTGTAAAAATTCACTGATTTATGGGAGCATTGAAGCAACTAAACACTTAAAAACTAGTCATTATCTTGAGGATATGCCTAAATTATGTAAAAAAAAATGTTGCATATATGGGTATTTGTTGATAAATTTATTTTTTATAAGTTTGCAACCTGTATAAAAATCAATCATGCCCTACCTAAAGGCTAAATCAGAATTTAACAAAGAGGCAGCAAATTTGTTATCTGATAGGAGTTTATATGCACCAAGTATCCATTGTGCATATTATTCATGTTTTCAGTTATCGAAATATATTATTAAAGAAAAGCTCAATATCAGTTATAATCAACAGTCAAATGAAATTCGTTCAACTCCAGGAGTTCAATCACATTCTTATGTTGTCAGAAAAATTTTAGACCAAATTCAGATCATTGATAGGGGTGGGTATAATGAAATCAGACGAAAATTAAGTGACCTCAGATTACTTCGAGAAAAATCAGATTATGAAAATATAGAAATCAATTTTACATTAAGTAAACGTGCAATTGATTATTCTAATGAATTAAGAATTTACTTTACAAATAAACTATTATGACCTCATTTGAATATATAAAATCGAAGCTTGAATTGATTGTTAGCAAATTCCCAACTGCAAAGGTATTGTATGAATATGCTAACTTTTCAGATACTCATATTATCCAGGTAGAACCATTTGAACTATATGACTCAAATCAGGAATATAGGGAATTTGAGACAGATGTATCTATTGAATTTGATGATAAATTCTTTCCTGAGTCAATTCTATTTGTTTCTAATGAATCCTTAAACAATGTTACATCTCCCGAATGTGAGATGTATGGCATGTATTATAATATGCAACCTGAGAAGATTGATCTTCCAATGATTAATTTTAATTGGGCAACTGCGGAGTATCTTGAATGTTGCGAAAATAACTTTGCCTTAGCTGCATAGAATTATGGCAAATACCGAAATATCACAGTTTCAATTTAAAGGATTCCAAATTCTTAATAGCCACATCGAAAATATTGAATCCGAGAAAATAAGTGGTAGTTTAACCCTAGATTTTTCCCCTAGGGGAGAAAGGCATGTATCTAATAATGAGTTTAAACTCTACCTAGGTGTTAAGATTAAGGATGAAAACGATGTGTTCAAAGTAAGTATTGAAGCTGTTGGAATTTATAGTTTTGGCCCAGAGCAAGAAGAAAAGACTTTAAGTAATTTCTTCTATGTTAATGCACCAGCAATCCTATTCCCATATATTCGTGCCTATATATCGACACTTACAACATTGTCTGGGATAAATACAGTAATCCTTCCAACAATCAACCTTACTTCATTATGTGATAACCTAAAGGATAATACAAAAGAAATAGAATAGCAGATGTTTCTTATCTTAATTGCCGTTTGGATTGCACGAGGTTCAGATGATGCAGCGAACTTACGTCCCCGGTCAAAAGCTGGGGGTTTTTATTCACTGATATAGATGTTAAAAATTGTAAATATCTGAATAAAGTATTGACTGATTCATAACTTAGATAAACTCTTTTGTGGATCTCGCCCCGGTGCTGGGTGGAAGGGAAATATCAAAAAAGCACCGGGGTTTTTATTCTCAATAAGACACACCGTTTATGTATAGGGGTAGTCTATACTAATAATCGTACCTCCCAACAAAAACCCCCGAACCATAAGCCCGGGGGTCGCTGCATTTCCTCGGATGTAGCCCAAGGGTGTCTGCCAGGAATAAAGATAGGAAATATTTTAAAGCTGTTAAGGAAATTTTGTAACTTGTTGGTTGTTTGTAAATACACTAATCTTATATTATCTAAAATGTATGAATGTTTATCAATTATTGTACAATTTCTTCTCTTTATCACTGCAGCTGGCATAGGTATAGCAAGTATTGTTAACTCTACTAAAGACCGTAAGCTAACATATAAAATTCATAGAAATAACCTTGAAAAAGATATTGAGTACAACAAACGTTCCGTGACCCCTATTATTAACTTCTCTAATAAGGTTTCGGGTCCAAATGAGAAAATCGCATCTATAGATTGCATTTTAAAGAATTACGGCATTGGTCCCGGAATTATACATGAGATAATCTATGAGCATGGAATAAGAAAAATTAATGATTTTGGAAAAATTATTGAGGACTCTAATATTTTAAAAGTGTTTGGAAATAGACTACTTGATTCGCACGTTACAGTCTTTCCAAGTGAACACGCAATTGCGGCAGGAGGAGAAAAGCCTTTAATTTCTATAAAAGCAAAAATAGATAATCAAGTACAATATGATCAATTCATAAGTGCTATGACGGGATTACTAAAGCAGTGTAAGATTAGAATTAAATATAGCAATATATATTACGACAGGTTCCCTGATGTATATGAAGTAATATGGGGCGCGGAATAACCTTAATTTTAAACCATTTCATTTTAAGCCGTTTTAAAGCATTTTCTCAGGTCAAGTAATAGTATAACATTTAGGACACGGGCGTACAATAGTTGTACAAAACAGGCAAAAGAAAAACGCAACCAGTTGATATATAGCTGATTGCGCTTCTTATTTGTCGGGATGGCGAGATTTGAACTCGCGACCCCTCGCCCCCCAGACGAGTACTCTAAACCGTGCTGAGCTACATCCCGGTCTCCCCTCCGAAGCTTTATCCCTGACTTGATCAGGGATCAGCGTAGGAGGGCTGCTTATAAAGCCCCGCAAAAATACTAATCATTTAAATTATTTCAAAGTTGATAAGGTTGATAGGGTTTATAAAGTTTATGAAGTTATTTAGTATCCCTGAAGTTTTCAACTCTCGCAGCCATCAGTGTGGCGGCAATGGAATCGCACAAATGCCTGTAATATTCAACTTTTTCTGAATATTCAGGCTCATATGCCAGGTTTCTGGTCTCGTTAACATCGTCTCTGAAATTATATAACTCTATCAGTTCAGGGTTATCCTCATACCTGATAAACTTCCAGGTATTATCTCTGTAACACTCGGTTTTAGGCAGTAGATCATTATTTTCAAGCCTGTGCTCACAGAAGACCCCTGTGCGCCATTCATCAGGTCTGTTATTATAGAATGCTGTCAGACTCTTCCCCTGGAACCGTCCAGGTATATCAACCCCGGCCAGACTTAAAATAGTGGGCGTTACATCCACATTTAGCACCATTTCACCATAAATCTTTCCCCTCTTTGTGGCTGGTAACCTGGGATCATAAATTATAAGAGGCACTCTGATAGATTGTTCATACATTAACCATTTACCTGCATAACCTCTTTCTCCCAGAAAATATCCATTATCGCCCATAAGGATTATTACAGTATTATCTGATATACCTTCCTGTTCAAGGGTTAATCTTATTCTGGCTATTACACTGTCGATGGCACTTATCATTTTATAATATCCTTTGACCATTCTCTGGTGTTTCTCCGGAGTATCAAACCTCCAGTACCATCTTTCCCTGTTCATCGTGGTTTTCAGGAACTCCGGTAATGCTTCAAAGAATGCAGGATCGGATGTTTCAGGCAGTGGTATTTCAATGTCGTTGTATAAGCTGTCGCAATATTCCGGCCAGAAATACTGTTCTTCTGCACCATCATCTGCATGTGGTGACCAGAAAGAAAGTGAAAGACAAAATGGTTGATCTTTGCTTGATTTTATAAAATCTATGGCGTAATTACCGTTTATATCGGCCAGGTGAACCTGATTACCGTCTATTTCTCTGAGATATGGCCATGACGTTTCCTTTTCCCAGTCAAACAGAGATTCATCAATTCCCTCGTTAACTGCAACACCGAATTTACCAACCATCCCTGTTCTGTATCCGTATTTCTTAAGTAGATAAGGATAACTTTCATACATATACTGATTATCGAGTTTTGGCTTACCAAATGTATAATCATGTGTGCGTTCATACAAACCGGTAAACAGGGTTGCCCTGCTTGCAGCACAAATGGGTGTTGTAACGAAAGCATTACTGAAAAAGAGCCCTTCTTTCGCAAGTTTATCCGTATGGGGGGTTTTAATAATACTGTTACCTGCATACCCTATGGCATCCCATCTCTGATCATCGGTCAGGATGAAAATAATATTTGGGCTCTTGCCTTCAACCAGTGTAAACCTATCCCTTCTTGTGTTTTTGCAGGAGGTTAATAAACAAATAAGAACAAAACAGTATAGTGGAATTTGTAAGTTTCTCATATACACCTGTTTTTTATCGGCGCCTGCTCCGACACCGGAGGTAGTGACAGAAGCCGGGTCGACATTTTTACCTGAAGATTATTATTACAAGTTAAATAATAGAAATTGTTATCATATAGTTTTAAAGAGTAATCAATAAATTTAACATGAAAAGAATGAAATGTAAATAATATTCGAATGAAAAATTCAAATCAGTAATCATATTAATTGAAAGAGACGCCCGTTTCCGGGCGCCTCCGAATTCAAAACAAGTCAGGCAATAAGGTGTCATAAATCTATTTTATTCTACATGCAATACCTCCGCAGGATTCTGTCTGACAGTTATCGTACCGATTAGTGCAACTATTAAAGATGTAAGTGAAATAACAGCCAATAGGGACAATATGTATGTGACAGGTGAAATCTTTACAGCATAAGCAAAATTTTGTAACCACCTGTTTGTGATGATAAATGATAAAGGAGCTGCAATAATAAAAGAGAGCAGGATCCATTTGTTATAATCTGTTATTATCATCCTGAAAATCTGTCGCTCTTTAGATCCCAGTACTTTTCTGATTACCACCTCCCTGGTTCTCAGCTCAAGGTCATACAGAGCCATGCCCAGTATTCCCATGCATGATAAAATAATACTTATTATCGTAAAATACCTGATTATTCTTCCCGTCCTGTATTCAACCTGGTAAAGGTTTTCTACCTCATCATCGAGGAATGAATAATTAAAAGGTAGTCCGGGGAAAAGATCAGCCTGTTTATCTTCAAGTACTCCAAGTATTTCGGATGGGTCATAACCTTCTTTATATTTAATATATAACCTGTTGTAGAAAGGACGGTAGATTTTAAGAACAAGTGGACTGATTTCCTCCTTCAATGGACGAATATTGAAGTCTTTTGCAATTCCGACTATTGTCCCTTTCCTCAATGGCTCCGGAAGATGTGGGTGCATGAAGTTAATGCCCATACCAACAGCGTTTTCCACATCCATCCTTTTCAGTGCTGATTCATTGATAATATATGCTGTTGAATCATCGCTGGCATGATCTCTTGAAAAAGATCTGCCCTGGAGCATTTCGATTTCCATTGTTTCAATAAAATCATAATCAACCATATTATACCAAACCCCTATTGCATCTTCTGCCGGCATATCGTTCCATGTATAGCCTACATATGATGTAAGGTTCATCGGAAGGTTATATGATGCGGTAATATTATCTATAGCCGGGTGTTTTATAAGCTCATCCCTGAGAACATCATAATGATTAACAATATCACCACCAAAAGGCATAACAATAATATTCTTCGTATTTATTCCAAGATCCTTTCTGTTAAGATAATTAACCTGTCTGCTAACAGTCACGGAACATATTATCAAACCAATTGACAGAGTGAATTGTAATACAACCAGAGAATTCAAAAATGTCTTACTTCCATTTGATTTTGTTATGCCTCCGACAATCTGAACAGGTTTATATGACGAAAGAACCAGCGCAGGATATATACCTGAAAGAATTGATGTGATGATATATATAGCGAATAGCCCACATAAAAACATGGGATCCCCATATTGTATATCAAGTTGTTTCAGGGTTAATTCATTGAAGATTGGCAGCACAAGCTCAACAACCATCAGAGCAATAAAGAAGGAAATAAAAGTATTTATAAATGATTCGCTCATGAACTGGGTAATGATCTGCTTCCTGTTGCCTCCTGTTGTTTTTCTCAGACCTATTTCCTTTGATCGCTTGATTGACCTGGCAGTAGTAATATTCATATAATTAATGCATGCCAGCAGCAAAATAATAATGGCTATCACGGAGAAAAGAAAAACCTGGGTTATCCTTTCTTGCCTGCCATCCTTGTAAAGGTAAATATCCTTCAGCGGCTGTAACTTTACCCTTGCTTCCGTATCAGGATTAAACTCCCTGTAAATGGTATCTATCTTACTCTGAAGATTCTCCCATGAACTTCCTTTGCTTAACATAATATAACTCGGACCGGCATAAGACCAGTCATCATATAGCCGGAATGAATCAACGTGCTCTATACTCGCCAGCATGGAAAAATCGAATGTTGTGTTTTTTGGCGGATCTTTAATTACCCCGGTGACAGTCAGCTGTAAATCATCACCAACCTTTACAATCTTGCCAAGTGGATTTTCATTTCCGAAATACTTTTTAGCCTTGGATTCCGTGATTATTATGGAACTTTTTGTAAGGAGATCGTTTCCCTTTGCACCGTATATAAGGGGAAAAGAAAACATATTAAAGAACCCCGTATCAATAAGGACAAAACCCTCTTCCCTGTCTGTTATCTCTCCATACTTCACAAGGGCAGGATATTCCCAATAACGAGTAAATGATTCTACTTCAGGATATCTTTGTTCCAGGGTGGGGGCCAGAGGGAAGGGTGTTACCGACATTGTGCCGGTAGCTTCATCCTGAACATATGATGTGAGGATATTGAAGATCCTGTCTTTATTTTCATGAAAACGATCGTAACTAACCTCATCCATAACCCAGTTAAAAAACAGGATTACACATGCAAGACCAACTGTCAGACCAATTATGTTCAGGAAAGTGACTAATTTATTTCTCATCATGTTCCTTATAGCCGCGAGGATGTAGTTCTTTATCATGGTTATATTTTTATTTATGACGCTTACTGCAGAGCAAAAGCCAAAACATGTGCCAAAGTTGTAAAGACAAGTAAATAAGGACTATAGTATTTCACTATAATATCCATCTGTAACGAAAAATTACACAGCATGTTTATTTTTTAAGCATTAAAATCCCGGATTAACAGGGCCCGATGACACATTAAATATTAATAATCATTGTGGTGCCTTTCCCCGGGGATGATTTGACAGTGATGCTGCCCTTATGCATATTGATTATCTGGCGTGAAAGACTGAGTCCTATTCCGCTTCCCTTTTCCCTTGTGGTGAAAAATGGAATGAATATCCTTTCGATAAGCTCTTCATTCATTCCCTGTCCATTATCAATAATCCTTATAATGTTTTTTCCGTTCATATGCCGTTCAGCTTCGAGAGATATTTGTGGATTTTTTGTGTCCTGCAAGGCTTCCATTGAGTTCTTAACCAGGTTAAATAATACCCGTGTTAAAAGACTTTCATCTGCGCAAATTATAAGATCATCAGGTTCGATAGAAGTGCTGAGTGAAACATTTGTGTCCGGATAATTTTCTTCTTTGAGTGAAGCTGCAAGAATGATTATACTCTCAAAAAGATCTTTTATATATAGTTCTTCCGGAGTAAGATCGGGAAGTTTCGTCAGGCTCCTGTACGAGTCGACAAAGTTGATCAGACCTTTACCATGTTCTTCTATTACCACGAGCCCCTTCAAAGTGTTGCTGATTGTTTTATCGTCAAGGCTGGCTGCCTTCTTTTGTTTACCGTTGTCTTTATAAAATCCCTGTATGGTCGAACTGAGAGATGTTATTGGAGCAACCGAGTTCATTATTTCATGATTTAGTATCCTGATCAGTTTCTGCCATGAATCAATCTCCTGCTTATCTATTTCGTGACTTATATCGTTAATTGCAACAACCTTTATCTGTTCATCCCTGAGCTTAATGCCTGCAGCATTCAGCGAAAGATGAAATGCTGAGTCATTAATGACTATGTTTAGCAATTGCTTATTGCCCGGTGTAATGTCTCTTAAAACGTCTAACAACCTTTTATTAACCCTCTGTAGCTGCCTGATATTATGTAAGTGTTTTATACCTACCAGGTCCTTGGCTTTTGAGTTGGCCAGCTTTATGATGCCGCCATCATTAAAAGCCAGCAGGCCGCTGGAACTGTTCTCAACAACAGCCTGGTAGAACTTTTCCTGAATTATTACATTCATCCTGGCATCCCGGATCTGTTCGTTCAATCTGTTGATGGATTTGTGAAGTAAATCGTAACTTCTGTTCCCTGTATTTTCACTGAAAACCAGTGAAGAATCTTCGTTTATTACCGAAGAGAGGAAGAGCGAGATCTCTTTATTCGACCGGTTGAAATACCTTATAAGATTAACAATCAGGAGGATGGTTAGAAGTATTGTCGCGAAAAAAAATATGTCAGGACCGGCATTTATACAATAAACTGTGCCAAGAATACAGAATATTACAAGCAGGATTATACGGATTATAATATTAATATTGAACCGTTTAAAGCTCATATTTTTTGATTCTACTATATAGTTTCTGTCGAGTTATGCCCAGCTGGTCGGCAGCAGCACTCTTGTTGCCTTTATTGACTCTTAGTGAATTCAGTATCATTAGCTTTTCCATATCATCAAGAGTTTTTTGGCCGCTATCGAACATATCTACAGAAGGACATTTCAACATCAGTTCGTTAGGTCCAATTACAGTTCCTTCTGAAAGAATTACAGCTTTTTCAATTGTATGCTGCAGCTCCCTTATATTCCCGGGCCATTCATATTCAGATAATTTTTCAATAGACTGTGAGGTAAGTCTCAGGGAAGTTTTTCCGTATTTCTCAGAATATCTTTTCAGGAAGAATTCAGAAAGCACTGGAATATCCGATTTTCTGTACCTCAATGGCGGTACCTCTAAGTGTATAGTATTTATACGATATAAAAGGTCTTCTCTGAATAATCCCTTGCTTACCGTTTCATTCAGATCCCTGTTGGTTACACATATAAGTCTTATATCAACCGGAATTGGTTTGTTGGAGCCTACCCTGGTTATAACCATACTCTCAAGTGCATTCAGAAGTTTTGATTGAAGTGATAGTGACAGGTTTCCTATTTCGTCAAGGCATAAGGTACCACCATTGGCAGCTTCAATTTTTCCTGACCTGTCTTCTCTTGCATCGGTAAAAGATCCTTTTACATGTCCGAATAATTCACTCTCAAATAATGTTTCAGTAATTGCTCCAATATCTACGGTTATCATTACCTCATTGCTTCTCTTTGATCTTCTGTGTATCTCGTTGGCCACCAGCTCTTTTCCTGTTCCGTTCTCACCTGTTATCAGCACAGTGGCATCAGTAGCAGCAACTTTTTCAATTAATCTCATCATCTCTACAACTGGTGGAGATGATCCAATTATTGACTTGTGCTGAATTCCACTAAAGGTACTCTTAAGGTTTTTTTGTTCAGATTTTAACTTTTTTACTTCTTTCCTGCTTCTTCGTAACTTCAGTGATGAGTGAAGAGTGGCAAGTAATTTTTCATTCTCCCATGGTTTAGGTATAAAATCAACAGCACCCTCTCGCATAGCCTTAACAGCAAGTTCAACATCCCCGTAAGCAGTAATCATAATGACACTGATGTCAGGATCAGATTTTAATATTTCCCTTAGCCAGTATATACCTTCATTACCGGTGTTTATTCCTGCTCTGAAATTCATATCAAGCAGAATAACATCAATATCACCTGACTCCAGGTATCCTGGGAGTTCCTTGGGGCCTGTCAGGAATTTGATATCAGAAAATTCGTCCTGTAACAGTAATTCAAGAGCACTTAAAACACTACGGTTATCATCAATTATCAGAATTCTGCCGTTTTCCATGCCATAAAATAGTTTGAAAGAAATGATCCTGAGCTGCTAACTTCATTTATTGTGCCAGAGATAAAAATATATCATGTATGCTACCTGGTTTACGGCCTTTTAGTAATGATGCCAATAAATACAAATGTATTAAAAGTGTACAAACTGTAACAATAAGTGTAAAGAAATAATACAAAATTCATCAGATATATATTATAATGTTCTGTATAATGCAGATAATCAGTGCTTTAGTTTTAAAGGCATGAGATTTGGTATAAGCTCTGAAAACTAACAGATAATTATGCGAAATTATATTTCAATTACCATCATACTATTTTTTCAGACTTTAATATTTACATCGGCTTTATCAGCCCAGGATTTCTGGACCCTTGAGGAATGTCTGGCATATGCAGAAGAGAACAATATAGCTTTAAAAAGAAGCATAATTACCACTGATAAAAGGCAATCTGACTTGCGAACCAGGAAGTATGAGTTATTACCTGATCTCCGATTGCAGTCTCAGGGATCAATGAATTTTGGGCGATCTGTTGACCCGGAGACCAATACGATTACATTCAATAAGAATATCACTAATTACTATTACCTTGGAACAGGCGTAACTCTTTTCAACGGATTTGCACAGCTTAACAGGATATCGGCTGCAAGGTACTTACATCTAAGTGGTAAGCAGGCCGAAGAACAGGAAAAAAACCTGCTGGCCCTTGATATTGTAAATGCTTACTACAGTGCTCTTATGGCCAAAGGAACAGTTAAGTCTGCAACCGAACAGGTTGAAGTCAGCAGGCAGCAATTACATAAGACAGAGGTGCTTGTTGAGACAGGCGCCGAGAGCAGGACAACATTGCTGGAAATTCAAAGCCAGCTGTCAAATGACAAATTATTACTTTCCCAGGCAAAAACGAATGCAGGTATTGCCCTTGAAAATCTGAGATTACTATTGCAGCTTGAACCGGTAGTCCCTTTCGATATAGATGAGAATAACGGCCATCTTCTTGTCAGGACTGATGATTCGGTTGATGCTGATTCGGTATACAGTAACTCAAAAGAGATATTACCCAGGATCAAGTCTCTTGAACTCCAGACTGAGGCCAGAAAGAAAGAGCTGGCCGCTGCTAAGAGTCTTTCAACTCCTGAAGTGGAAATATTTGCCGGCTTGAGAACCGGTTACTATGATGCAATGGTTCCGGGTGAAGATCCTATTCCATTTGCTGAACAGTTGCGCAATAACACTAACCAATACGTTGGGGTAAGCCTGAATATACCGATTTTTAATAACTGGTATAATCAAAACATTGTAAAGAAAGCAAAACTGGATCTGAAGGATTCAGAATTAGAGCTCCGGCAGGAACGGAATGCGTTGTATAATGAAGTAAGCAAGGCTTGCTTTGAGCTAATTTCAGTAAAAGACGAATACCTGTCAGCAGTCGATAACCTGGAGTATAATGAGCTATCGTTTGAAGCTGTAGATAAGAAATTTGAAACAGGGCTGGCCAGTGCAACTGAATTTGCAGAAGCAAAGAAAGCACTGTTTGCTGCTGAAATATACCTTCTGGGTTCAAAGCTACAATACAAGCTAAAGGAAATGACGGTCAATTTTTATATGACAGGAAAGTGGGAGAGATGAATTATGAGGTATGAATTATGAGTTATGAGTTATGAACCGAGCAGTACGCGTAGAGACGCACTAGTAGTGCGTCTAAAAAAGTAAAAGACAAAAGAGGGCCGAGCATCAATAATTTGCCCGGTGGGCAAATTTAGCGAGGAGCCAGACAGAGCAGAGGTTAATTAAGCAAAAAGTAAAAAGTTGGAGCGCAGTGGAAACCCTGACTGAACGGAGTGAACGTCAGTGGAAAAAGTAAAAAGGACAAAGTAAAACAAAACGCGAAACGCTGAACCCGGAACACGGAACACGGAACAATGAACAAATAAACATTTAACAATACAATATACAATTAGTAAGAATAAATAAATATCCCTAAATATGAGCATGGATCGACAATTAGAAAAAAAGAAAGGACTGAAAAAGAGGCATATAGGATACATTGTACTGGGTGTAATCATGATAGCTATAATATACTTTGCTTTTTTCACAGATAAAACCTCCACCTACAGGGTGTTTAAGGACAGGCTGGTAATAGATGAAGTGAAATTCGGAGCATTTGACGACTACCATACCATTACCGGGCAGGTGGAGCCTATTGCAACAATTTATCTTGATGCCCAGGAAGGCGGAAGGGTCGAGGAAAGGTTAATAGAAGAAGGCTCCATTGTAAAGGAAGGCGACGTGATACTTCGCATGAGTAATCCCGATCTGAGTATGAGTATACTCGACAGCGAAGCGCAGCTTGCTGAAAAATCCAATTTTCTCAGGAATACAATGGTAACCATGGAGCAGGAGCGATTACAAATAAAAAGGGAATTACTTAATCTTTCATATGATATTACAAAGAAAAAGAGGGAATTTGAACGCAATAAAGTCCTTTTTGAAGAAAATCTTATATCAGAAGAGGAATACCTCACATCGAAGGAGACATATGAATATTCAAGCAGGTCGTATGACCTTTATATTGAAAGACAGAAACAGGACAGTATATTCAGGAGCATACAGATTATCCAGATGGAAGATAACCTGGAAAATATGAGACGAAATCTTAAACTGGTACGTCAGCGCCAGGAGAATCTTAATATTAAGGCACCGGTGGATGGTCAGCTTGGTACACTGAATGCTGAGATAGGACAGTCAATTTCAAGGGGGCAGCCGATAGGCCAGATAAATGTACTTACCTCTCACAGGGTAACAGCCCTTATTGATGAGCATTATATCGACAGGGTCAGAACCGGTTTGATAGGCCATTTTGAAAGAAATGATAATGAGTACGAATTGAAAGTCAGACGGGTATATCCCCAGGTAAGGGATAACAGGTTTGAGATTGATATGATATTTACCGGTGATGTTCCTGAAAATATTCGTACAGGACAAACATATCATATTGAACTCCAGCTTGGAGAATCACAGGAAGCTATTATCATCAAAAAAGGTGGTTTTTTCCAGACTACCGGTGGTCAGTGGATTTACGTGGTTGATCCTTCAGGCAACTTTGCCGTAAGAAGGGATATAAGCCTGGGTGAACAGAACCCTATATATTACGAAGTTATTGAAGGCTTGCAGCCCGGAGAAGAAGTTATCGTCTCTAACTATGAAAGCTATGGTGATAATGAGAAGCTGGTATTTAAATAATATTGATTGGGGCTGTCTTATAAGTAACTATAACCACCCAGTCCCGAATACTCGGAACACCCCTCCTTTTATAAAAGGAGGGGAAATTGCTGATTTACAAAACTATAACTTTCTCCTCCTCTTTAGAGGAGGAGTACCCTGACCGACTGAAAGGAGCGTCAGGGGGAGGTGGTGTACTTTTAAGATAGCCATCAGAACAACTTGAATTAAAACTTACTAACTATAATATTACTAACTATAATCAAAAATGGAAAAATTAATTATTAAAACAGAAGACCTTACTAAAATTTTCAGGACAGAAGAAGTTGAAACAACGGCTCTCAAAGATATTAATCTAAAGGTTGAGGAAGGTGATTTTGTTGCAGTTATGGGACCTTCCGGTTGTGGAAAATCGACACTTCTTAATATCCTTGGTTTATTGGACAATCCAAGCTCGGGGGAATATCAGTTCAATGGCAGTGAGGTAGCAAAACTTAAGGAAAGACAGAGGACTGTTTTTCGAAAAGGAAATATTGGCTTTGTTTTCCAGAGTTTTAATCTTATTGATGAGCTAAATGTTTATGAAAACGTGGAGCTTCCTCTGATCTACCTTAAGATGAAGTCATCAGAGCGGAAAGAGAAAGTGGAAAAGGTGCTCGACAGAATGAAAATAGGTCATCGTAAAAAACACTTCCCGCAACAACTATCCGGTGGACAACAGCAAAGGGTGGCAATTGCAAGGTCAGTGGTGGCAAATCCTAAATTAATACTGGCTGATGAGCCTACAGGTAATCTTGATTCTAAAAATGGAGATGAGGTTATGAATCTTCTGACTGAGCTTAACAGTGAAGGAACAACAATTGTTATGGTTACCCATTCTCATCATGATGCCGATTTTGCCCACAGAATAATTAACCTGTTTGATGGTCAGATAGTGACGGAGAATAAAACCCATTAATCCAATTCTTGACCTTACTGCGACCGTCTATAATGGGATTGGGGGGCAGCCCCACGACTAGGCCAGGAATACTGGAATATTGGAACCAAGGAACCTGAGCCCCGAGTACTCGGTGGCGAAGGTGACGAGCTCGACGAATCCCTGCGGCACGGTTCTGGAGAACCGCGCCAGCGGTGTGAGTCAATACTGGATTAATCCAATAATCCATCATTCCATCATTCCAGTTTAAATTAATTTCCTATTTTTAGCCAAAATCATTTTGAATAAAATATAACATTATGGCTAAAACTCCCTTTTCACGTCGCAGATTCTTTAAGGTACTGGGTACAGGCAGCCTGGTTGTTGCCGGGGCACCCCTGGCAGCCTCACCCGAAAGCATATTAAAGCAACAGCAGCAAAAACCTGAAACAAATATTGCTGATGCTGCTGAAGTGCCCCGTAATATAAATTCCATGCCAGGGAAATACCCGGGTAAAGTCAGTCGCGTTATTCATCCCGGGGCAATACTGGATAACGAGATTATCGAGGAGCAGGTTTATATAATGCTCGAAAAAGCAATGCTCCAACTAACAGGCGAAAAGAAACTTAAAAATGCATGGCGTCAATTTGTGTCACCGGGCGAAAGAATCGGACTGAAGGTTAACCCGGTAGCAGGTAAGACCCTCACAACAAGCCATGCAGTGACAAGATCCATTATTAAGCAGCTGGAGGAAAGTGGGATTGATCGCGGTGATATAATAATATGGGACAGACGCCTGATGCAGTTACATGAGACAGGTTATACGGAAGAGAATTATCCTGGGATCAAAGTGATGGGAACAGAACAACAGGATGAGAAGGGATCATACTATGGCTCTGATGGAAAGCTGTATGGTGAGAAAATGATAGACAGGGACTGGTATTACTGGGCTGATGTGGAAGGTGAATATGATGAATATACTATTCCGTTCATGGTTAATGGTGGAAAATATTCCTATTTTAACCGCATAGTAACGCAGGAACTTGATAAGATTATTAATGTGCCTATCCTGAAAAATGCCGGTGCCACGGTAACCGCCGCAATGAAAAACCTTGCCTTCGGTTCAGTGAGCAATACAGGCAGATTGCATGCTCAATTATGGAACGAAACAAGTGCTTATGTCTGTGCTTTTGCACCCGTACGTGATAAGGTGGTCCTGAATATAGTTGACGGATTGAAAGGTTGCTTTAACGGCGGCCCCGGCGCCAATCCACAGTTTTTCTGTAATTATAACACCATGCTGGTTGGTACCGACCCCGTGGCAATAGACAGGATAGCCCATGAGATAGTGGTGGCAAAAAGGATTGAGGAGGGTATTCAGAATGCCGATAATCCAAGAGCATCAGCATTCCTTGATATGGCAGAAAACCTGGAATTGGGTATTAGCAGGAGGGAGCTGATTGAGGTGCATGAGATCAACTTAGGCTGAGGCTGAGGCTGAGGCTGAGGCTCCCTCCTTCGCTAAGCTCCGGAGGGCAGGGAAGGCTAAGGCTGAGGAGGGCACAATACTATTCTAATAATCCCGGTTCAACAATTCAACAATTCAACAATTCAACAATTCAACAATAATAATACCTCTAAACAATAATAAATAAAAATGCGAATCACAGCGCTAATAATTGCTTTCTTGATGAGCTGTGCAATATCAGCCCAGATTCCGGAAGGGTTTCCTTATTTGAATAAAGATAACCTTGAAGGAGGCAGGATAAAATCGGAGCGGACATACACAAAAGAATCACTCTTCGGTTACATGAACGGTGGGGCTGAACTGTACCTGGAATATGGCTTTGACCGTCTGGTGGTTTCAGAAATAGATATAGGTGATACAGAGTATAAAGTCGAAGTATATAAAATGAATGACCCGGAAGCAGCATTTGGTATTTACTCTGTATCAGTTTTCAGATGCGATACATCAGGTCATATCAATGATTATTCATGCCAGTCAGACTATCAGCTTCAGGTATGTAAAGGTCCATATTACATAAGCATAATCAATAACTCCGGAAAGACTGAAGCTGCCGGCCAAAGCATTAAACTGGCCAACAAACTGCAACCATTAATTCAGGGTAATTCATTTGTAATAACTGATTTTATACCTGTTATACCTATTGAGGAGGATATAGTAAAAACCACCCTTATAAAAGGTGAACTGGGTTTGTTTAACGGGGCATACAGTTGGAATGATATATTGGAAGGTATAGAGAATTACACCGGTCTGGTGCTTGAAAGTCAAACCAAATCTGTTCTCATTCTTAAATTCAAAGATGATATTCTACAGACTCAATTCCTTGAAAGATTGGGCATTAGATCTCGTCCCGAAGTAAATGAGCAGGCTAGTATTGATCAAAATACGAGTCTGGCTGTTAATTATAATAAGGAGATTATAATCCGCCGCGGAAAGTAATCATATCGATAAAACTCTTATATGTCTTTTATCGGAAATTTATAATTTTGCAGTCAAATTTTTGAAATATGGAGCCAATAAAAACAATGAATATCAATGATGGTGAGCCTTCAGCAGGAGGCTCACAGGAGACTGAGAAAGTAAAATGTTTAATTATAGGATCCGGTCCGGCAGGATATACGGCAGCTATCTATGCAGCCAGAGCTAACCTGGAGCCTGTACTCTATACAGGAATGGAAATGGGAGGCCAACTAACTACCACCACCGATGTTGAAAATTATCCCGGATACCCGGATGGGGTTACCGGTCCACAAATGATGGAGGATTTCAAGAAGCAGGCTGAACGCTTCGGTACGGATGTGCGATTTGGTATTGCTACGAAAGTTGATTTTTCCGGGCGTCCACACAAGGTTATTATTGATGATAAGAAGACTGTAGAAGCTGATACCGTAATACTTGCCACTGGAGCAACGGCAAAATACCTCGGACTTGAAGCGGAGAAGAAATATGCAGGTATGGGTGTATCGGCCTGTGCCACATGTGACGGTTTTTTCTACAGGGGTAAGGATATTGCGGTAGTAGGGGGTGGTGATACTGCCTGTGAGGAAGCTACATACCTGGCAGGCCTTGCAAGAAAAGTCTATATGATAGTGAGACGTGATGTATTCAGGGCTTCAAAGGCTATGCAGGAAAGGGTTTTTAAAACAAAAAATATTGAGATTCTCTGGAAATACCAGGCAATTGATCTGTTTGGTAAGGATGGTGTTGAAGGGGTTGTGCTGGTTAAGGAAAAAGGTACACCTAATGAGGAGATAGTGAAAATAAAGATTGATGGCTTTTTCCTTGCTATAGGTCACAAGCCTAACTCGGATGAATTTAAGGAGTTCCTTGAAACTGATGATGTTGGTTATGTCAAAACAGTACCCGGTTCAACAAAAACCAATATTCCCGGTGTGTTTGCCTGCGGCGATCTGCAGGACCCAACCTACCGGCAGGCAGTAACTGCTGCCGGTAGCGGCTGTATGGCAGCTATTGATGCTGAAAGATGGCTGGCGGAGCAGTAGGGGAAAGTATTATAATCAAACATTTCCCCTCCTTTTCAAAGGAGGGGTCCGCTGACCGACTGAAAGGAGTGTAAGTGGGGGGTGGTTAATCTAATATACTATGAGATTCAGATCCAACAGAAAATCCCTGAAGGAAACCCGGCAATACCTCAGAACACATTCAACATCTGCAGAAGCTGAACTCTGGAAGCATCTTAAAAACAAACAAATTGAAGGAAGGAAATTCAGAAGACAACACAGTATTGAAAACTACATAGTCGACTTCTTTTGTTCTGAAGAAAAACCAATCATTGAATTAGATGGAGATCCGCATGGAGATTATATCCAGATCCAAAAAGATGACGATAGGGATGAACGATTAAAGAATCTGGGATATAAAATACTCAGGTTTGAGAACAGGTTTGTATTTCATGATATAGAATGGGTGAAAATTGAGATAGTTAGTAAATTTGAAAAATAATCACCTGCCTCTGACTCTCAATGCGTTTGGTAAGGGTAGGGGTTGTATTAAAAGCACACCACCTCCCCCTGACGATCGCTTCGCTCTGTCAGGGTACTCCTCCTCTAAAGAGGAGGAGAAAGTTATAATATTGTAAATCAGACACTTAATCTCCTTAAAGAAGGAAAAGAAATTATTCTAGCCCATATCTTTCTTCCCTTTCTAACATGTCTCACCTCTTCTTCCTCAGCAGCGCTTCCAGCTCTGCCATTTCATCGCGGTAGCGGGCGGCCTCAATAAAATCAAGTTGTGATGCAGCTTTTTCCATTGATTTACGGGCTTTCTTACTAGCTTTTTCAAGGGCTTCGGCCGACATGTATTTAACTACAGGGTCTGCTGCTATATTTGGTTTCTCTGGTTCAATATACGCCCTTGATTCTATTCCATGTTTTTGCAGTTCCTTAAGTATTGAACCGGTAGCTTTCACTATTTGAGTGGGGGTTATACCCATTTTTTCATTATACTTCAGCTGTTTTTCCCTTCGCCGGTTTGTTTCATCTATTGTCATCTGCATGCTGTTGGTTATATTATCAGCATACATTATGACTTTTCCGTTAAGATTACGGGCAGCCCTTCCTGCAGTCTGTGTAAGTGAACGAGATGATCTGAGGAATCCTTCCTTGTCGGCATCAAGAACAGCCACCAGTGATACCTCAGGCAGGTCAAGGCCTTCCCTCAGCAGGTTAATACCCACGAGCACATCAAATTCACCGGAACGGAGACCTTCCATTATCTCAATCCTTTCGAGGGTATCAATATCTGAGTGTATATACCTGCACTTAATCTCAAACCTGCTCAGGTAAGCAGTAAGTTCCTCTGCCATTCTTTTAGTCAGGGTTGTTACCAGTGTCCTTTCATTCCGGGAAGTACGATCCCTGATTTCATCCATCAGGTTATCCACCTGGTTAATGCTTGGTCTTACCTCAACCGGGGGGTCCAGTAAGCCTGTTGGCCTTATCACCTGGTCAACAAAAACACCCTCGCTTCTTTCAAGTTCATAATCAGCTGGAGTGGCACTCACAAAGATAGTCTGCCCTGCCAGCGATTCGAATTCCTCCAGCTTAAGTGGCCTGTTATCCAGGGCTGCCGGTAACCTGAAGCCATAGTCCACCAGTGTCTGTTTCCTGGAATGGTCGCCACCGTACATAGCCCTGACCTGTGGCATACTGACATGGCTTTCATCCACAACGGTAATAAAATCATCCGGGAAGTAGTCTATCAGGCAGAAGGGCCGGGTGCCCGGATTGCGGCCGTCAAAGTACCGTGAATAGTTTTCTATACCACTGCAGTAGCCAAGTTCCTTTATCATTTCAAGATCGTAGGATACACGTTGTTCCAGTCTTTGTGCTTCAGGGGTTTTACCAATCTCCCTGTAATAAGCCGACTGTTTTACCAGGTCCTCCTGTATCTGGTGGATAGCCTGGTTTATCCTTTGCCTGGTGGTTACAAAAATATTTGCCGGATAAATAATGTATTCCCCCGGTTTCTCAATGGTTTCACCAGACAGAGGTTCGTACAATTCAATCTCATCTATTTCATCGCCCCAGTATATTACCCTTACAGCTATGTCAGCATAGGCAGGGAATATATCCACGGTATCACCCTTAACCCTGAAAGTCCCCCTTTTAAATTCCATTTCATTCCTGGCATACAGGCTGTCAACCAGTCTACGCAGGAAAACATTCCTGCTAATGGCATCTCCCTTCCTGATGTGCACGGTGTTGCTGTGGAAGTCATCAGGGTTCCCTATTCCGTAAAGGCATGATACTGATGATACAACAATTACATCTCTTCGCCCGGAAAGCAATGATGAAGTAGCGCTGAGCCTGAGTTTCTCTATTTCATCGTTTATTGAAAGGTCCTTTTCGATATATGTATCTGTAACAGGTATGTAAGCCTCCGGTTGATAATAATCATAATATGAAACGAAATATTCCACTGCATTGTCAGGAAAGAATTGCCTGAACTCACCATACAACTGTGCAGCAAGTGTTTTATTATGGCTCAATACAAGCACAGGCCTGTTAAGCTGCTCAATGACATTGGCTATGGTAAAGGTTTTACCGCTTCCCGTAACTCCGAGCAATGTCTGGTACGGGGTACCGCTTTTCAGTCCTTCAACAAGCTGTTTTATTGCTTCAGGCTGGTCGCCCGTAGGTACATATCCTGAGACCAGTTTAAAGTTCATTATTATTGCTCATTCTTGCTTATGATACAATATACAGGCAGATGAGACGATATACCGCCGGTATATTCATCTCCCTTGTAAGTGCTTATCAGCGTACTGCTTTCTTCATTTATTTCTTTCGGTATGAATATCTTAGCTGACCCGGGATCAATATGATAATCATTCCGGTTATTTATCATTGAGGAGGAGACAATTATCTGATCCCACATTTGCCAGGTGTCGTTCAGAATAGCGGTGCCCTGGTCATGTATATTATGAGCATCATAGAAAAGGTTGTAAAGATCCCGGTGATCAAAGTTTTTTCTCTTATTGGTAGCATTCAGGACCGACATCAGGCTTCTGTTGGTAGGCTCATCATTGAAGGTCCCCATTATTATTATTTTTGCATTTCTTTCAAAATTTAATATTTCATCAATATTTTTCCTTAGAGCAATGGCAGCGCCTATCCTTAGATTTTCAGGTGCCCGTGTATTATTTTCAATGCCCGGCCAATCATTTATAAAGAAATGGCATCTGCCCAGTCCCTTTACATCACCCCTGATATATAAAATGATATAGTCAAACCCACTGTTCAGGCCCAGGAAAGTTGAATCAATATTGATCAGTCTCATATCATCTACTGTTATTAAATCCTTTTTTGCCAGGAGGGCAGCATTTGTTCCTTCTGAATCTGTAATATGCACAGAGTAATCAGCCCTACGCAGCCTACGGTCGTTAATAATATTGTTTATAACTTTTTTGTTTTCAATACCACAGAGTCCGATGATATCAGGTTGTTTAAAACCGCCTGCCCCGGTTATATATTCTGCAATACTATTTGCTTTTGTTATATACCTGGTTTCATCCCATGCCCTTATACTGCCCGGCAGGTACTCATCATCTGCATTACCCGGATCATCAGTGGTATCAAAAAAATGATCAGCATTAAAATAAAGTATTGTAATCTGTTCAGGTATTTCTTCCTGTGCACTGCCCGCGAGGGAGAGAATGAGGAAAATGAACAGGCTGGCATTTATTCCTAACATAATTGTTATCTTTTGAATGTATATTACAAACCTACTGATTCTTTTAAAATAAATTATTCCGATCTGCTACAAAATAAACATGTGCACAGTAAAACTCAGATTTCATGATATAGAAATAGTAGGATTTAATATTAAAATCGGTATTTTTGATACAGTCAGGTTCATATAATAATTAAATAATATGAAGACTTTTAAGAAGACTTTCTCTTTAAACGTGGATATTGAAGACGTATATGCCGCGCTTACCAATCCTGTTACAATCGAATTATGGTCAGGCTATCCTGCAGTAATGGAAGCCAGGCCGGGATCTTTGTTTTCCATGTGGGAAGGAGACATTGAGGGAATGATACTTGAAGTGCAGGAAAACAAGAGAATAGTACAGGAATGGTTTTTTGGAAAACAGGAAGAACGTTCTATTGCAACAATAATATTAATAAGGGATTTTGGCAAAACGCAGCTTACTATTGAGCACACTAATATCCCTGATGATACATATGAGAATATTGCCCGGGGATGGTCTGAGTATTATATTGATGCAATAGACAGGTTTTTTAATCCAAATTTTTAAAATTTATGATAAATGCAGATCCCGGCCTTTTCTGCTGAGTGTTGAGTAAAGATCTTCTATTCCTGATACGGTGAGATAAGCAATTCCTTTGTAGAAATCGCTTTCAGCATTCTCCTGAACACATCGGTTCCATTCATTTATCCATGGTTTGATGTAAGTATCAATAAATTTAATAAGATCTTTACTGATCTCATTTCTGCATACATCATCTTCGAGCTCAGGGTATTTTGTCAGCAGCAGGTTTATAAATTGAAGTTCTATTCCCAGGTGATCATCAGGCACTTTTCCTTCCACCTGAGACTTCCATCCGTAAGCATTATATATTTTCCTTACCTGGATACTGGCGGTGTCATTCATTATATGGTCTCGTGACATATAAACTGAGCTGTAAGGAGGAGCCAGTGCTTTGCCTTTCCCACCAAATAATTCAAGGTGGTCGTTAATTATTTTATCATAATCCAGTGGATGCTCTGAATCTATCTTTCTTAGGTATGAGGCGGCCTTGATAAATTTAGGATTATCACTCTTAACGGGCAATTTCTTGAAAAGATCCATATCAATCAGATCACTGATACAGCCTGTCTGTGGTTCATAAAGAATAAAGCTGCCTGCAAAAGACAACATCATACTGTAAGCCGCAAAAAAATTATTGTCGATTTCAGTCCATCCCTCTGTCATAAGGCGGGGTTTGTATATGTTAATGCGTAAACCCTGTTAAGAAAATCACATATAATTGCAAGGTTCAGAAATATAACATCTGAAATCACATTTTTGTTCTTAAGTGTTGCATAAAGTGAAGGAACTGAGGTAATGAGAGAGGCCAGGTAAAAAGCATTATATATGTTATACAATTCAAGATCATTGTGAAATGATCTGAAAATAATATGGTTTATTAGTGAGAATAAAAACAGTATCCCAAAAAACATTTTATACTTAACAGCCAGTCCCGGTTCACTCTTTCTGAGGAAGAAATAAATAATTGCTGCACCTGCCAATAAAGGTGTAATAATAAAAGACAATGTGAAGGAAGGATGGTTTAGTTCGGTCAGGGATGGCAGCATATACGTTCTAATCATTAAATATATGAGTGCTATAACTGAAACACCTGCCAGTATTTCAGGGATGACCTGAGGTATCTTTCTTATCCTGAATCCGGTAATGATATACCATGCAAGGACGATAAACAGCAGTACTATTTCAGCAAGTATCTCTCTGCTCATCCAGCTATTGCTTATATTGTTCACAGCATTATAGGCATGCCGTGGGTAATTTAAATGTGCAAACGAGAATAACAAACCCGTAACCAGGAGAATAAATGTGGTCAACAGCATGTACCGGCCTGTAATATATATTTTATCATCACTGGCAGTTGATCCCCTCATGTAGACTGCCCTGAGTAAGATAAGCCCGACTGATGCCTGGGTCAGCCAGGTAAAAACAACAAGTGAGATATTGAATTTTTCCATTACAGCTCCTCCCTGTTTGCTATTAGTGAATTCCTGCCGGATGCTTTCAGGCTGTCTTTATGAGGCCTGATTATTATGTTCGGTTCAGTGAGTTCGGGTGATGCAAGGGGGAATATTGTCCGGGTATCCCCGTATTTTTCCCTTAGTACGTCTATATCCCCAAAATCCAGGGCACGCATTGGACATGCATCTACGCAGGATGGATTTTCATTATTAATAATCTTGTCATAGCAGAGATCACATTTTGACATTCTTCCGCTTCGATGATTCAACCGCGGTGCGTCATAGGGGCAGGCCCATGTACAGTACCCGCAGCCAATACATTTATCCTGGTCAATATCCACCGTCCCTATATCTGTAACATGCATTGCCTGAGTTGGACAGGACTGCACACATAAAGGATCACTGCAATGATTACATGCCATGGATATATGATAGGCAAAAGGATATTCTGAAAATACGCCGCCATCATCATGCCATTTACCTCCTTCAATATCAATTACCTTTCTCCATATGAGTCCGGGTTCCAGATCATTTTTATCTTGGCAGGCCACCTGGCAGGTTTTACAACCTGAACAATTAACTGTATCAATATGGAATCCGTATCTTTTCATCAGGCTTTTTCAATATCTACCATTATAGTATGTTGCGCATTGCCCCTGGCAAACGGGGTCCATCGTTCAGAAGTCAGTATATTAACATTACCGCCCCTGTCAACACCTTCTTCATCAGGATCGTACCATGCCCCCTGGGGTATATCAATCACACCGGGCATGATCCTCCTTGTTATCCTGCATTTGAGTATCATGGCTCCTCTTTCGTTCCATATCTTCACCAAATCGCCATCCTTTATTCCTCTTTCCGAGGCATCCGCCGGGTTAATGAATACTCTTTGGGGAAAGGCATTCATGGTCCATTCATTATTATCATGTGTTGAGTGCACCCGGGGGTTGTAATGATGGCCCATAGCCTGGAGTGGGAATATTTCTGCTTTTTCGTCAAATGGGTTGTCCCACTCACGAATATATTTGGCCACCGGGGGTATCTCATCAGGCTGGCCGGCCTTAAACAGTTCAATAGAAAATATCTCTATTTTACCCGAAGGAGTATTTAGCGGATATTTCCGGGGGTTTTGGGTGAATTCTTCCAATGCAATTTTTGGTTCATAAACAGGCTTTGTATAAACACCAGCATTGCCTGCTGCAAATTTCCTGAAAGGGGGCATATCAGGGAACCTTGTTTTCCTGTATATTTCATCTACAAACCAGGCAACCCAGTCTTTTTCATCTCGTCCGCCTTCAGTGAATTTATCGTATACTCCGAATCTCTTTGCCAGATCAGCACAAATACGGTAATCACTTTTTGTTTCAAATGGAGGTTCCACAATTTTAGGGGTTATAAAAACCTCTTCACCATATTTCCAGCCATCTTCAATGCCCCATGTTTCAAATTGCGTGCAGACCGGTAATACCAGGTCAGCATACTTAGCAGAGGGGGTCATGAAGTTATCCTGTACTATAATAAATTCAAGCAGGTCGGGATCCTTAAGTATTTTTATTGTGCGATTAATATTGCCATGCTGGTTTACAAGTATATTGCTTGCTACTGACCAGATAAGCTTGATATTATTATCCAGTTTGTCAGCTCCCCTAAGTCCGTGCTCCGGTCCGAGTTCTTTTCCCCTTAGCACAGCTTCGGTCCACAGGTATACAGGTATAGTGCCTTTAACCGGATTCGATCTTGAAGGGAAGACGGTCCAGAAAGGTCCACCCCCTGCCTGGTTGGCAAGACCACTGGCCCAGCCACCAGGTATACCAATATTCCCCGTCATCGCTGCCAGTGTGGCGCCTGCACGTACTACCTGTTCGCCATATGCCCTTCTCTGCATTCCGTATCCCTGGTACAGGATAGCCGGTTTCGTGCTGGCATATTCAATGGCGATACGCCTTATTGTCGCTGCAGGGACAGCTGTGATCTTTTCGGCCCATTCCGGTGTTTTTGGTATGCCATCCATGGTTCCCAGTATATAGTCCCTGTACGACTCTTCATTTTCGTAACCTTCAGGCATGTTGGATTTATCGAATCCTGAGCAGCATTTATTTATAAATTCATTATCAGTCAGTTTCTCATTAATTATTACCCATGCCATGGCACTCATAAAAGCAACATCGGTTCCCGGCCTGACGGGTATCCATTCATCTGCCAGGGCAACTGCACTCGGGCTCATCCTTGGATCGATACATACAACCCTGGCACCATTCTCCCTTGCTTTCCTTATGAAATAGTCACTATTGGTTCCATCTTTCATCTCTGCAGGATTCCATCCCCACATGAGTATATACCTGCTGTTCATCCAGTCCTGTCTCTGGTTGCCGGTTTCGAGAGTGCCAAAAATAGTTGGCGTTGCTATATTGATACAAGCCCAGCTGTAACTGTTATAAAAGCCCAGGCTGCCTCCCAGCAGATTCATCAACCTGGCAGCAGGCCAGCGCCCGTTAGTGTTTGTATACGAGCCTGTTCCGTATGGGACATGAATAGCAGAATTACCATATTTCTCTATTACCCCTGATATTTTCGAATACATAATATCATAGGCTGTATCCCAGCTTATCTTCCTGAATTTCCCTTCACCTCTTTCTCCGGTTCGCACCAGGGGGTATTTCAGCCTGTCAGGATGGTACTGTCTTTTCCGGTATGACCTGCCTCTGATACATGCTCTTAACTGTGGATCAGAAATATCATCTTTCTGACGGTCATCAGTCTCAATACGGGTAATAATTCCGTTTTGAACATATACTTTCAGCAGGCACTTGCCCCCGCAATTATGCGCCGGACAACCTGTCCTTATTATTCTTTCTTCCCTTACCGGATCTATTATCTCTTGTGATTTATTATCACACGAAACAAGAACTCCAGGACCAAGCAATGTGCCGGTTGCCAGTGATGACCATTTAACGAAATTTCTCCGGTCAATCCTGCTTCTGAATAATGATATGTCTTTATTCTTTTCCTGCATATGAAAGGGTAAAAATAAGGAAAAAATAAAATACTCCACCTTCACCTCGAGAACTCGGGGCTACGGGGGACACTGTAAGGTTGAGGCTTCCGCCTCCGCCAAGGCTATGGCGGACGGAGAAGTCTGAGGCTCCGCCTTCGATGGCGTGGATTTTAAATACACCCTATCTTCGGTCGAAGATTCAGAACTGAGGTTGAGGAAAAAGAGTATAAAAGAACCGGTAATTTAATCTCTCAACATTACCGGTATTATATTTAGTAATTATATTCTTGCTAATTAGCGTCTACTGTTACTGAAGCCTTAAAATCGGGAACCTCTTTCGGGTATGCATTTGTCTTGAGCTTCTCGTTAACTTCTTTAAATGCATTTACTGTGTACTCCACATCTTCAAGTGTATGTACCGCAGTTGGTATGATCCGAAGCATAATAACCCCTTTAGGCACTACGGGGTAAATAACTATTGAGCAGAAGATATTATAATTCTGTCTTAAATCAAATGTTACCTGTGAAGCTTCTGTAACCCCCCCCTTAAGGAACACGGGGGTTACGGGCGATTCTGTTTTACCAAGATCCAGTCCTGCATTTTTCAGACCTGATTGAAGTGCTCTGACTATTTTCCAGAGATTCTCTTTTAGCTCGGGCATTGATTTGAGCATTTCCAGCCTCTTTATAGCACCTACTGTCATGGCCATTGGCAATGATTTTGCAAAAATCTGCGATCTCATATTATACATCAGGTAATTTACCACCTCCCTGGTGCTGGCTACAAAACCTCCAATGCCTGCCATCGATTTGGCAAAAGTTGCAAAATACACGTCTACTTCATCCTGAACTCCGTAATGTTCTCCGGTACCGGCGCCTGTCTTTCCCATGGTTCCAAACCCGTGAGCATCATCAACGAGGAGCCTGAAATTGTATTTCTTCTTTAGATTAGCAAGACCATACAAATTACCCAGATCACCTGCCATGCCGAAAACACCTTCAGTAATAACGAGCACTCCACCTCCTGTATGTTCGGCGAGTTTGGTTGCACGCTGTAGCTGTTTTTCACAGTTTTGCATGTCATTATGGGGATAAACAAATCTTTTCCCCATATGGAGGCGCAGACCATCAAGGATGCATGCATGTGATTCGGAATCGTACACTATAATATCCCTTCTGTCTACCAGTGCATCAATGATTGAGACCATGCCCATATAGCCGTAATTGAGCAGGTATGCAGCGTCCTTGCCAACGAAATCAGCTGCCATAGCTTCAAATTGTTCGTGTATGGATGTTTGTCCGGACATCATCCTGGCACCCATAGGGTAAGCAAGACCGTATTTTTCTGCAGCTTCCCTGTCAGTTTTTCGTACTTCAGGATTATTTGCCAGTCCCAGATAATTGTTGAGGCTCCATGTCAGGACCTCACGGCCCATAAATTTCATTCTTGGAGCAATCTCTCCCTCCAATTTGGGAAAGGTAAAATAGCCATGTCCGGCTTCCTGGTACTGTCCCAGTGAACCTTTGTTTGCATTTATCTTTTCAAAAATATCCACAGTTATAGGGTTTTAAGTTAATTTTGGACAAAATTAAGTAATAGCTCTGATAGGTACATACCTATTTATACCTAATTTTCGACAAATGACAAACGACAAACAAGCCCCGAGGATTAGGAGCGAGCTCGACGAAACCCAGTGGCACGGTTCTGGAACCGAACTACCCGAGTTTACGTTAGCAAGCGAGAACTGCGACCTCAGTGAACGATGAAGTCGTGGATTACAAATCCACAACGATCAGAGTGAACTAAATCCACGCCATCTTTAACCTTAGCCTTCCCTGCCCTCCGGAGCTTTAGCGAAGGAGGGAGCCTTAGCCTTAGCCTATAGTTATATCTTGGTACAAGATTTGCGGCACTTGACTAATCATTTATTTTATGCACTTACTTTATAAAAAAATTACTAAGTTTGCACAACATTTTTGAGTATGAGGAGTAAGGGATTTATATTATTGATAATAGCGGTTTTAGCTTCTTCTTGTGGTGAATATGAGAAGCTGCTTAAGAGTACCGACTCTGAGCTGAAGAAAGCAAAAGCAAAAGAGTACTTTGATGAAGGCAAGTATGTCCGTACTTCCGAACTTCTTAACCAGATACTACCGCGCTATCGTGCAACGGCCGAAGCGGAAGAGCTTAACTGGCTTAATGCAAGATGTTACTATAATATGAGGGATTATATTATGGCAGGCAGTGCCTATAAGAATTTTGCTGAAACATATCCTTACAATGAACATGCTGAGGAGGCTACTTTCATGACGGCTTATTGCGATTATCTGTTATCACCACGCCCTGAACTGGATCAGGCTTATACAAATAGTGCTATCGAGGCATTTACATTTTTCCAGAGGCGATATCCATCAAGTGATAAAGTAGATGAAGCGCAGGAGCTGATAAAAGAACTGGAGGATAAGCTGGTAGAGAAATCATATATAAATGCAAGACTCTATTATGATCTTAAAGAATACCAGGCTGCTGTTGTGGCACTTGATAACAGCCTTAAGGATTATCCCAATACTAAATACAGGGAAGAATTAATGTTCCTTAAATTGGAATCCAGTTACCTCTATGCCCTGAACAGTGTGGCAGATAAACAGCAGGAACGCTTCCAGGTAGCACTTGATGAATATTATTCATTTATTGAGGAGTTTCCTGATTCCGAATTCAGTAAGGAAGCCCAAAGAATACATGATAGTACAGCAGAGTTCTTAAATATTGAAGAAACACAGAATAAATAATAAATAATGGATTACAGGAAGACAAATGCGGCAACCACTACAATTACCCGGGACAAGACTGACATGGAGAGAAAAACGGGTAATATTTATGAGGCAGTTATGATATGTGCTAAAAGAGCAAATCAGATATCAGTTGAGATAAAACAGGAGTTAAACCAGAAACTGGAAGAGTTTGCTTCATATACTGATAACCTTGAAGAGGTCTTTGAGAACCGTGAGCAGATAGAAATATCCAAGTTCTATGAAAGACTTCCGAAGCCTACTCTTATCTCACTGCAGGAATTTGATGAGGATAAAATCTATTATCGTAAGCCAGATCAGGATATAAGCAAAGCCAATAGCATCTGATGCTTAAAGGGAAGAAAATACTACTTGGTATAACCGGAGGAATAGCAGCATATAAAGCTGCAGCACTAATCCGTTTACTCGTTAAGGAAGGAGCCGAGGTAAAGGTAGTAATGACACCTATGGCAAAGGAATTTATTACCCCTCTTACACTTGCTACCCTTTCTAAAAATCCTGTATTGGTCAATTTTTTTGACCCTGAAGACGGGAGATGGAACAGCCATATTGAAATCGGGATGTGGGCTGATGCTTATGTTATTGCACCTGCATCCGCAAACACCATAGCAAAAATGGCTGCTGGAATAGCTGATAATCTCCTGTTAACAACTTATTTGTCAGTTCGTTCCTCGGTTTTTATTGCACCGGCAATGGATGTTGATATGTATGAGCATATTGCTACCATTGAGAATCTCAGTACTCTTAAAGCAAGAAAGGTACATATCATACAACCTGGAACGGGTGAGTTGGCCAGCGGACTGGAAGGAAAAGGAAGGATGGCTGAACCTGAGGAGATAGTTGAAATACTAAGGGATTTTTTCAGTAAAAAAAAAAGTCCTTATTAAAGGATAAAACCGTCCTGGTTAATGCAGGCCCTACCCACGAGAGAATTGACCCTGTTCGTTTTATAGGCAACTATTCATCAGGTAAAATGGGCATTGCTATTGCTCATGAAGCTTTTAAAAGAGGTGCCAGTGTGATACTGGTGCTGGGCCCGGTGGATGAAAAACCCCGGGTAGATGGGATTAAAATCATTCATGTTGTTTCTGCTGAAGAAATGGCAAAGGAAACCCGGCAGTATTTTCATAATTGTGACATTGCAATCCTTGCTGCTGCGGTAGCCGATTATACACCGGAGTCAAGATCAGAGTCAAAGATTAAGAAAAAAGATACAGAACTGGTTCTACGACTTAAACCCACAACTGATATAGCAGCCGAATTGGGACAAATAAAGAAATCAGGCCAGTTACTGGCAGGTTTTGCCCTGGAAACGGAGAATGAACAAATGAATGCCATGGATAAGCTGAAAAGGAAGAACTTAGACCTTATTGTACTGAATTCATTAAGGGATAAAGGCGCATGTTTTCAGTTCGATACAAACAGGGTAACACTGATTGACAAAAACAATAATATTGAAGAATTTGAGTTAAAATCAAAAGCCGGGGTTGCTGTTGATATTCTTAATAAGATTGAGACAATGGTATAATTATTCTTATAAAATGAGTCTGTTGAAAAAAATATCTATTTTTCTGACAACCATGCTGTTAATGCTTTCAGGACATCTACAGGCACAGGAACTGAAATGCACTGTCCAGATTTCTGCACAACGTATACAGGGTTCAAACAGGCAGGTTTTCCAGACAATGCAAAAGGCTATTTATGAGTTTATGAATAATACTGTCTGGACCAATCAAGTGTACAACTACAGTGAACGTATTGATTGTAATATACTGATTAATCTTACTGAACAACTTTCAGCCGATGAATTCAGGGGTACCCTGCAGGTAACGTCACGGCGGCCTGTATATAATACCACCTATAATACAACAATGCTTAATTTCGTTGATAATAACATCCAATTCAGGTACGTCGAATTTCAGCCACTTGAATTTGATCCCACCATGCACCGGTCAAACCTTACAGCATTACTTGGATATTATGCCTACCTTATCCTTGGCTTCGATTATGACTCATATTCACCGCGGGGAGGAACAGATATGTTTGAGATGTGTGAACGTATTGTCAGCAATGCTCAGAATACACCTGAAGCGGGCTGGAAGCCATATGACGGTTCACGTAACCGTAACAGATACTGGCTTATAAATAATATTCTTAACAGGGAATATTCAAATGTAAGGGATTTTATTTACAGGTACCATATAGAAGGGCTCGATCATCTTGAATCAAGCATAACAGAGTCAAGAACAGGCATGGTTGAAACACTGAGGCTTTTGCAGGAAGTCTACAGAAAACGCCCCGACCCTTTTATGTACTACCTGACTATTGTTCTTGACGCGAAAAAAGAAGAATTAATTAATATATTTACAGAAGCATTCCCGGAAGAGAAGAGCAGGGTGGTGGAGATACTTGCCGAAGTTGACCCTGCAAATAAATCAGACTATGAGAAAATACAGCAATAAATTTCTTTAAGCATGCTGAGAAAACTGCTTGTACGTAATTATGCCCTTATAAAAGAGCTCGAAATCAATTTCGATAAAGGATTTACAGTTTTAACCGGGGAAACAGGTGCAGGCAAGTCTATTATACTGGGGGCATTATCACTTATCCTGGGTAACAGGGCAGATTCTTCAACTTTACTTGATAAATCTGAAAAGTGTATTGTTGAAGGTTTGTTCGATATTGACGGTGACCAGGCCCATGAATTTTTCAAAGAGAATGATATTGATGAAGTGACTCCGGTTGAAATACGCCGTGAGATTATACCAAATGGCAGGTCGCGCGCTTTCATAAATGATACTCCCGTTACTCTCGATATAATGAAAGAACTCGGGAGCAGACTTATTGACATTCATTCACAACACCAGAGCCTTCTGCTCACCTCCAACCAGTTTCAGTTAAGTGTAATAGATTCATTCGCTGATCATACTACATTGCTGGATGAGTACAGGGCAGTTTATACTGAATATAAGGAACTTGAAAAAGAATACGGGATTCTGGCAGGTGAAAGAGATAAGAATATGTCAGACCTCGATTATTTTACTTTTCAGCTTAAGCAGCTTGATGAGGCAAAACTCGGTGAAGGAGAAGAAAAAGATCTTGAGACCGAGCAGGAAATGCTTACACACGCAGGGGAAATAAATGAAGCTCTGGCTAATTCTTCTCTGTTGATAAACGGCGATGACTATTCAGCAATTAATAAGTTACATGAAGTGCGCAGATTGCTTGAAAGGATAGTGTCTTTTTACCCGGATTCCGATGCTTTGCTTCAAAGGCTTGAGAGTACCATCATTGAACTTAATGATCTGGGTAATGAAATGAATAATAGATCTTTTGATATAGATAGTGACCCGGACCGCCTAGAGTTTGTAACGCAGCGCCTTGATACTCTCAATTCTTTAATGCAAAAGCACAGGGCAGGAGATACTAAATCGCTTATCGAAAAAAGAGAGGAAATACGAAATACAGTATCGGGTATTGAAACCAGTGATGAAAGACTGGCAGAGCTGGAGAAAATGCTTGAAAAAAGATTAAGCAGGTTAAATGAGCTGGCAAATCAGATCAGTGAAAACAGGAATTATCAGATCCCGGCTATTGAAAAAAGAATGAATCATTTACTTGTTCAGCTTGGTATTCCCAACGGACGCTTTGAGATTAAACTGGTTCAGAAAGATGATTTTTCAAGCTTTGGTAGGGATCATGCTGAATTCCTGTTCTCTGCAAATAAGCAAATACTGCCTGAAAATATTGGGAGAGTTGCCTCAGGGGGAGAGCTGTCAAGGGTTATGCTAAGCCTTAAATCACTGTTGACAGATAATAGAAGCCTTCCCACTATATTCTTTGATGAAATTGATGCAGGTGTATCCGGGGAAATTGCTACCAGGGTCGGGAATATTTTGTCATCAATGGGAGAAAATATGCAGGTGATAAATATTACTCATCTTCCCCAGGTGGCGGCACATGGTACTATGCATTATTATGTTTATAAAGAAGACGAGGAAGATTCAACCATTACGCATATTAAATTGTTAGACGATAAAGAAAGACTAAGAGAAGTGGCGCGCCTATTAAGTGGAAATGAAATTACCAGAGCTTCACTCGATAATGCCAGGGAGCTCATAGATGGAGCCTGAAAAAATATCTCAGGTATTACCTGGTTTAACAATGTATTTATGACCTAAAATTCAAAAAGATGGTAGAAAATCTGTTAAAAGAAAAGAAGGGTATTATTTTTGGTGCCTTAAATGATAAATCAATAGCCTGGAAGGTAGCCGAAAAAGCACATGAGCAGGGTGCCGAATTCATTCTGTCAAACACTGATGTAGCTATCAGGATGGGGACTATTAATGAACTTGCTGAAAAAACAGGCAGCCTGGTTGTCGGGGCTGATGCCACCAGCTCTGAAGATATTAAGAAGTTGTTTGAAAAAACATTGGAGAATTTTAATGGTAAAATTGATTTTGTACTCCATTCCATAGGAATGTCACCCAACGTGCGTAAAGGTATACCTTACACTGATATTAATTATCCCAATTTCATTAAGACACTGGATATCTCAGCACTCAGCTTTCATAAGATACTGCAGATAGCTTATCATATGGATGCAATAAATGAGTGGGGTTCAGTAGTGGCTCTAACATACGTTGCCGCTCAGCGTACCCTGGCAGGATATAATGACATGGGCGATGCAAAGGCCCTGCTTGAATCAATTGGCAGAAGCTTTGGTTATGTGTATGGGCGCAACCATAAAGTGAGGATAAATACTGTTTCACAATCCCCTACACCCACTACGGCTGGCAGCGGAGTGAGCGGTATTGATTCTCTGCTTGACTTTTCAGAAAGGATGTCTCCACTGGGCAACGCTACAGCTGCAGAAGCAGCTGATTATATTATACTGCTCTTCTCCGACCTCACAAGAAAGGTAACCATGCAGAACCTCTATCATGACGGTGGTTTTTCAAGTATGGGTATGAGCCAGAGGGCAATCGAACAATACCAGAAAAGCTTCGAGGATTGTGACTGACAAGCGAAGTATAAATTATAAATTATTAATTATAAACCGAGCAGCACGAGTTTGCAATAACAAGCGAGTGCTGTGAGCTCAACGAACCCCGATTACTCTGGGTGAGTCATTTATGAATCTAAACTCATATTTTTTATTTTAACTACAACAACCCAATAATCCATTATTCCAATAATCCATCATTCCAATCTACTCCTGTAAGTATAAATACCTAATTTGAAATGACTTGTATCAATATATAGGGTGATTTTTTATATTTGGCTTACTGAAAACCAACAAACCCTGTTATGATCAAGATTATTCTTCTCGTATTGCTATACCTTGTCTTTCCTGTTTTTGTTATTTTCCTGTGCCGCAGGTGGTCTTTATTCAATAAGCTCGGGACTATTGTAATGGCATATGCTTTCGGTTTGTTGTTCGGAAATATAGGCATATTGCCCCATGGCAGTGATGATTATATCAGATATAAACAGGGTCGGGCAGCCATACCTGTAGCGGAATTCAATATGCTTGTGGAGGATGGTTCACTCGATGAAGATAATCGATTTGCTAACCAGATAGCCGGCGTTCAGGATATGATACTGACTATAATTATTCCACTTGCATTACCACTCCTGCTTTTTTCATTAAAAATACGTAAGTGGATAAGGTATGCGGGTACCGGCTTCCTGTCAATGGTGCTCGCACTGATATCAGTTATAGTAATTATTACAGCCGGATATTATATCTTCCGCGATTCAGTGCATGACTGTGGAAAAGTGGCAGGTATGCTTGTGGGTATTTATACCGGAGGTACACCCAATGTGGCTTCAATTAAAGCAGCACTTAATGTTGATAATGAATTATTTCTTATGACCCATACCAGTGATCTTGTAATAGGTGCCATTGTAATAATATTTTTTATTACACTTGCACCACGTTTGTTTGGCCTTGTCCTTACAAAATTCAAATATAAGGGTACAGACCTTGATCCCGAACAGATAGCAAAGGAGGCAGAAAGCGTGGAGGATTATGGCAGGTTGGTTTCGAAAGGGGCATTTGTAAATATTATGAAATCCCTTGGAGTGGGACTGATTATATTTGCAATATCGGCCGGCATAAGTTTTCTGGGTCCTGCAGAATCACAGATGATGATAGCCATACTTGGGGTTACTACCCTGGGAATACTGGCTTCACTGATTCCGGCTATTAACAGGATAAATAATTCTTTTCAGGCAGGAATGTACATGATACTTATTTTTTCGTTTGTAGTATCTTCCATGGCTGACCTGAGCAGGTTTTTCACTGTTGAGTATGTTAATATTGTTTTGTTTGTCGCTTTTGTAGTATTTGGATCACTGTTTTTACACCTTATCCTGTCTGTTATTTTCAGGGTAAATGTTGATGATTTCCTGATAACCACCACAGCCTTTGTCTATTCCCCTCCTTTCGTACCTGTTGTTGCAGGGGCACTAAAAAACAAAGAGATCATTATTACCGGTCTTACGGTAGGTGTAATCGGGTATGCTATAGGTAATTATATAGGTATTACTCTTGGAGGTATCCTTCCCTGACCTAAAACAGGTAATTAAGTCCTATATAGAATTCGATATTACCATCCTGCTCATTAAGGGCCTTACCAAAATCAGCTGATACGATAAAGTTTTCATTCATGACCACCCTTAATCCGGCCCCGGTACTGATATGCATTTTTTCAGCATCAGGATTAAAATAATCCTCTCTCTGGTCCTCTCCCAGTGTTACTGCATCAGGTATTTCAAAATCGACCTTTTTTGTTACCATACCGAAATCACCAAAACCTACAAACCCGATATAGAAATTCTGGTTAATCAGGTTAAACCTGAATGCTTTCCACCTGAACTCTGCATTGGCATAGAAGAGACCATCACCTACAATCCTGTTCCTCAGGACACCCCTGACATTCTTACTGCCTCCCAGGCCTTCGGAAGTTGTTCCTGCCAGGACCGATGTAATGATCTGGTTCTGGTGGTACCATGGTACATCTCCGAATATAGTAGTCTGGTAACCCAGCCTGTATGCAAATGACAGGTCCCTCGGAATAATAGTGAAATACTGGCGGTGAATGGCATAAAACTTGCCAAATCCGGCATCACTTAAGAATGAAGGTGATACTTCCACTCCTGCTTCAAACCAGATACCCTTCATTGCATTTGCTTCAAAATCACGGCTGTCGTATGTGATACCTGCTTTGAGGGTTGTAATAAACCCCCCATCTGCCTCATCAGGCTCTATAAGATCCCAGTTAACATATTTATCATACAGGCCGTCAACATCAGGAAGCAGGTCCTCATCCTTGCCTTTATTAAGCTTTTCAATGTCAACAGACCCGAATTTGAAATTCTTTAATTCCAGCCCTGCATTCCATTGAAAATTTTCACCGGCAAGTTTACCTTTAATATCATTCTTGAACCTGAACAGCTTCCTGTCGGTTTTGTAAAACATTCTTGTTTTATATATGCTTGCATCAAGATCACTGTCAGTCCAATCAGCATTATAAACTGCTTCATAACCGTTGAATCCGTAGAAATCATATGCCTGGTCGGTTAAATAGGCAAGGTCAGAAGTTATGTTAATACCGGGAATCAGGGTTTTTGTCTCGTACATCAGCCTGTATGTACTGCTTCCTTTAGTAAACCTGGAAACCTCAAAATAGAATTTCTGATTATATGCAGGATATTGAGTTCCATCTCCATAGTCAAAAAGATTGACAACAACACCATACTGGAATCCAAGGTCAGTGCTGAAAGTAATCGCTGGAAGGGCTCCGAAATTCCAACCCGTTTTTATATTATCTTCCTGCGAAAACACAGATATACAGATCGTTAAGATCAGAAAAGTGATAATGGTTCTTTTCATATGAGTGGGGCTTCATAAGTTAGTAATCTCCAAAAATAAGAAAAAATATTTATTAACTTAGCGATTCAAAAAACCTTATATAATGGAGATTCTCATAAAGAATATTAAAGGACTTATCCAGATAGAGAAGTCACCAGTAAGGTATAGATCAGGGCCGGCAATGTCTGATTTACACACAATAAGCAATGCCTGGCTACATATAAAAGATGGCCTTATAGGGTCTTTCGGGGAAATGGATACGTGCCCGGGTGATACAAACGGTGCTGAAATAATTGATGCAACAGGAAGATTTGTGTTCCCTTCATATTGTGATTCTCATACACATATAGTATATGCCGGCAGCAGGGAGATAGAATATATTGACAAGATAAGGGGCCTGTCGTATGAGGAAATAGCAAAAAGGGGAGGAGGAATATTGAATTCCGCCAAATTGCTTCAGAAGACCCCTGAGGATGAAATATACGAACAATCCATGGTCAGGATCAATGAAATTATTTCACTTGGAACAGGTGCTGTTGAGATTAAAAGCGGTTATGGACTCACAACTGAATCAGAACTGAAGATGCTGAGAGTGATAAAACGCATTAAGGAGAATACACCACTTACGGTAAGGGCTACTTTCCTTGGCGCACACTCTATTCCTGAAGAGTACAGGTCAGATCAGTCAAAATATGTTGACCTGGTTATTAATGAGATGATACCTGCAGTTGCAGCTGAAAACCTTGCAGACTTTGTAGATGTGTTCTGTGATAAGGGCTTTTTCACGGTTAAAGAGACTGAACGGATTCTGGCTGCGGGAATAGAACATGGGATGCGCCCAAAAATACATGCCAATGAACTGGCATACTCAGGTGGTATACAGGCAGGAACCAAATATGAAGCTCTTTCTGTTGACCATCTTGAATTTACAGGCAAAGAGGAAATTAAGGCATTGAAAAACAGTGAAACCATGCCAACGCTTTTACCCGGTGCTTCTTTTTTCCTGGGTATGGATGATCCGCCTGCAAGGGAAATGATAGAAAACGGGTTGCCACTTGCCCTTGCAACAGACTATAACCCGGGGTCATCACCTTCAGGTGATATGAAATTTATCATGTCGCTTGCGTGCATCAAACTAAGGTTATTACCTGAAGAAGCCTTGAATGCAGCAACATTAAACGGTGCATATGCAATGGGTATCTCAGAAACTCATGGTACTATTTGCCGGGGTAAGGTTGCAAATGTATATATTACTAAAAAAATACCTTCGTATGAATTTCTGCCTTATGCTTATGGAAGTAAACTGGTTGATGCAGTGATACTTAATGGAATTATTATAGAAATAGAAAATGATAAAATGGATCTTTAATCCATGCCATCAAAGATTAAACAATTCAACGATTAAACAATAAAATAATGTCAGAACAAATTATAGAATGTGTACCTAATTTCAGTGAAGGCAGGGATATGGCTGTGATTAAGAAAATCACTGATTCTATTGAATCTGTTGAGGGCATAAGTTTGCTTGATGTGGATCCGGGTAAGGATACAAACAGGACCGTAGTAACTTTTGTGGGACCACCCGAAGAGGTGGTGGAGGCTGCTTTCAAAGCTGTAAAGACAGCATCTGAAGTAATAGATATGTCTAAACACAGGGGTGAACATCCCCGGATGGGAGCTACTGATGTTTGTCCACTGGTCCCTGTTACCGGTATATCAATGGATGAAACGGTAAAATATACCAGAAAGCTTGCAGAGAGGATAGGATCAGAATTATCCATTCCCGTATACTGTTATGAGAATGCAGCATATAGTGATCAACGCAGGAATCTTGCCAATTGTCGCGCAGGAGAATATGAAGGTCTGAAAAAGAAACTTGCTGATCCTGGGTGGAAGCCTGACTTTGGCCCGGCGGTATTCAATGCAAGGGCAGGTGCAATAGCTGTAGGTGCACGGGATTTCCTCGTTGCCTATAATATAAATCTTAATACCACTTCGACAAGAAGAGCAAACGCCGTTGCCTTTGATGTAAGGGAAAGGGGCCGTGTAAAAAGAGAAGGAAATCCATTAACCGGCAAGATCATCGAAGAGAAAGGAGGAAATCCGGTCATGATACCAGGCAGCCTGAAAGCAGTGAAAGCCATAGGATGGTATATTGAAGAATACGGCATAGCACAGATATCAATGAACCTTACTAATATATCTGTTACACCTGTACATATAGCTTTTGATGCAGTATGCCGCAGTGCAGAATCAAGAGGTTTGCGCGTTACGGGGTCTGAGCTTGTCGGACTTATACCACTCTCAGCCATGCTGGATGCGGGCAGGTATTTTCTGAAAAAGCAGAAAAGGTCTACCGGTGTTCCTGACAGTGAGCTTATTAAGATAGCTGTTAAATCGATGGGATTTGACGAACTTAACAAGTTCCGGCCCGAGGAAAAAATAATTGAATACCGGATAAGAGATAAAAAAACTAAAAATCTTGTTTCTCTCAGCCTTAAAACATTTATGAACGAAACAGCTTCGGAATCAGTTGCACCGGGAGGAGGTTCAGTGTCAGCTTACATGGGAGCCCTGGGTACTGCTCTGGCCTCAATGGTCGCTAATATATCATCCCATAAAAGAGGCTGGGACGAGAGGTGGGAGGAATTTTCAGGATGGGCCGAAAAGGGTAAACTAATACAGAATGAGTTATTGAGGCTTGTCGATGAAGATACCAATGCCTTTAACATGATTATGAAGGCTTTCGGAATGCCAAAGAGCAGTGAAGGGGAGAAGAAAGAGAGAAAAGCAGCTATAGAGGAAGCTACAAAGAAAGCTATTCTTGTACCTTTTAAGGTAATGGAGATTGCTTATGGAGCCTATGAACTTATAGAGGAGATGGTGAAAGAGGGGAATCCGAATTCAGTTACCGATGCAGGTGTAGGAGCACTAGCTGTCCGTTCATGCATCAAGGGCGCATACCTGAATGTATGTGTGAATACTGAAGGTCTGGCGGATAAGAAATTTGGACAAGAGATAAAAGCAAAAGCTGCTGATCTGAATGCACAGTCGGAGAAGAAAGAAAAAGAAATTGTTGATAAAGTACAAAACAGGTTATAGTCTCCTCTTTCTGATATAATTCGACCTGTCAACCCGGTTTCTTAATCTCCTGTTAATAAATCTCATAATCAGGTATACCGCGAGCAATAACGCAATAATTATTACTATAGGAAGCAACTCATCTTTCATAATTGATAATTACGTTTAACCACTTAAACCATTTCATTTATTCTTTAAGACGCGCCATGGCGCGTCTCAACATATCTCTCATAACTCATCTCTCACTACTATTCTCTTTATCGTCCTGAGCCTGTGGGTATACCTGTTTGAACTTTCAACATAGATTCCCTGGTGATCGATCCTGTCAATCCTTACTTTACCTGAACAATGAATTACATATCCTTTATCCAGCAGGAGGCCGACATGCGTAATGCTTCCTCTTTCATTGTCAAAGAAAAGAAGGTCACCGGCTCTTGCTTCCTCAAGGAAACTAACGGTTTCACCAATTTCTGCCTGCTTAAAGCTGTTACGGGACAGAGTATATCCGTGAAGTTTATAGACCAGCTGTGTCAGGCCCGAGCAATCCATTCCGCCACTAGTCCTTCCTCCCCACAGGTAAGGGCAGTTGAGAAATTTTATAGCCGTCTGGCTGACAGTTTCATTTACCGGGCATAGAATTACTTTGCCGGATGCAATAAATGTACTTTTTCCTATGGTAAAGGAATTTTCCTTTCTGTTAAAATTATATATTTCAGATCCTGCTTCAAGAACAAGGGCATGTCCATGGCCATCAGTGAACTCTGTCCTGGAAGCAAGTATACCAGGAGAAGAATCATCTTGCCCGGATTCATAGTACAGGTGATGGTCATCATCCAACCATCCTTCGTATCCGTCAAATTCATTCCTGATCCTGATCCAGTTTACCGATCTGTCCAGTACAGTATACTTTTCACCGAATAAAATCTGGCTTCCCTGCTCACTTTTATGAGAAGGGCCCGTCCTGAGGGGAACAAAAATATTGGCACAAATGAGTTTATCCATAGAGATTTCTTTGTTCATCTTATAAAAGTATAAAAAAATACTGATGCTTGGAATAATGGAATACTGGAATAATGGAACCGAGCCCCGAGAATTCAAGGATTTTCTGTATCTAAAACAAGTTACACTTTTCTTGCGCAAAACCCCATATTTATACTGTTTAATGTATAATATCGTA
>Ga0315550_1000107_pt1 | contig 48923 bp, 47 predicted proteins | sample SalMarSW160190MG_2_FD_203100 | JGI IMG/M metagenome (GOLD analysis project Ga0315550, IMG submission 203100) | Salt marsh sediment microbial communities from the Plum Island Ecosystem LTER, Massachusetts, United States - Salt Marsh Sediment SW1601-90 ...
AGCAATGTTAGTACAGAATCTAATTCACTTTTAAGTGTGCGTGGGAGTTTGTTCAATTGAATATACAATGCAATTTGCTCTTCTGGATGTGAAAGATAAAGGACAAGATTCAAATCAGATTTGAGTCTTTCTTTCCATCTATCAAGATTAAGTAAACATCTAGCTAAGACATCAAATCTTTCCTGACCCCCCACTACTGATCTGATGTTTTTCCTTGTTGTAGTTCTAATTGTGGAAGATATTACTACAAATGTTAGCATAACTTTAAACTCCAAAAATAAAAGGTAAGAGAGCAAAAAATGGATAAGAAGAAAGATTTAACCTCTTCGATCATCTTTTGATCTGATATTTGTTCTTCCTTTATGAACTGAGCAAGATATACAATAATAGACTATTTTCTTTTGTCTTGGTATTATTGTACCTTCATCTCTTAGTTCTTTTGCCAATCGATAGTCAACTGCACTAGAGTATACAGAGAATTTTTTCGCTTTATCTGAAGGAACAATTTTCCCACATCCATGACACTGGACTCCAGAAGCTCTTCCTCTTTTACCTCCAGACCTTCCTCCCGATTTTCTTTTCTTTGGCATTTTAAATTTCCACCTTCATCGTGCAATACCTAAACTTCTTGCAAAATTATAATTTTTAAGGTTGTTGAAAAATGAGTGACTTTTGAGTAGTCTAATTATCGGAAAAGAGTTTTTTATATACATCATCTAGATATGATTCTGCTTCATCCATCACTTCTTGACCAAATTTAGTAATAACATAATATTTTCGGTCTATTCGTTCAACACTATTAGTCCTCTCTGTTTTCTCCACCAATCCTTCTTTCTCTAACAAATACAATATTGTATAATTCGTAACAGTTGCAGGACTAAATCCAAAGTGTTCTTGGATTTCTTGTTTTAGTTGATAGGCGTATTTCGGTTCAGAACGAAGTAATTTTAATATCCAAATCCACAATAAATCTATTGTAAGATTCTTCTCCAACCTCTGAAAAGCTTTTGATTCTCGTGGATTGTGTGAATTATTTATTTTTTCTGAAGAATTCATCCATTAATCAATTGTAAGCTTGTTTAAAAAATTTAAGTAAAAACATAAAAGAAGAGGAATTATTTTAATGGAACATAAAGTGAAGATCTTGTAGCACCAATTCCAGGAGCACCGTGTCTAACAACTTTTGTACTTGGTGAGAATTCTCCTAGCAAGTGTCCTATCATTTGAGGTTGTATCTCAATTTCCAAGTATTCACGACCATTATAAATAGCAACTGTAGCTCCAACCATCTCTGGTAATATTGGCATGTCTCTTACATGGGTTCTTACAACGATTTTTTCTCCTCGTTCATTAGCCTCCATTGCACGTCTAATATCTTCTAAGAGCTTTTTCCTACGTGGAGTCCAAAATTCTTGTCGAGATAAACTTCTTCTTCTCCTTGAAGGTAATAAGTCCAATATTTCATCCATAGATTTTTGTTTCAATTCTTCTAGTGTGAAACCCCTATACCTAAACTTACGACTAGACACTGTATTCTACCGAGTTGATAGCCCAATTTGTTATTTTAAACCTTTTGATTTTAGTTCTCATTAAATGAAAGCAAGATATCAAATCAATAGAACATGATTCATTATCAACCAGCCTATTAAGACAAGAAAAAGAGAGAGAAAAATTGGAATAGGAAGACCAGGAAACTTTCCATATTTTACTAGCATGTTTTTTGTTATTTGTATTCCAACAAGTATTCCTATAATAGCTGCAAAACCAAGTATTAGTCCTAGATTCTTTGTTACAAAAGTAACGATTGAAGAATAGAATACAAAATCGCCAATTCCTATAGCCACACTTGTTGTGGCTATGTTCTCATTATTTGCAGAAATCGACATATTAGTTTTCTTAAGAAGTTGGTTGATTGGACCTTTGAAAACAGAATAGATATCAAAAAGAGAAATGAAAATAATAAGTGAGAGAAAAGAAGCTATAGGAAAAACAGCTCCAAAAACAGTACCCATAGCAATTCCTAAAATAAAAACCAAGAGATTTTTAATTAAAATATGCGATCTTTCTAAGATAATAAATATAACAGATAATAATCCCACTATAACTCCAATAGCAGCAAAAGCAATTTCGAGCCACATTGAATTGAGGGAAAATGCAAGCTCGAAGAAATACCCATGTACCCAAAAAATGCTAACTGAAGAAATGAGAAAAATGAAACCATAAAAATATTTTAACAATCTAACAAGATTTTTTCTGATTGCTAAAACTATAAGAAATGCACTCACAACCGTAATAGAAACAAGGATAACACCTTCTAAAATCTGAAAAGAATATTCTTCCCCACTTGATGGAAAAAGGTACAAAAAAGACTCTAGTGATGAATAAATGAATCCAATTAAGTAGCTCAAAAACAATAATGGCAGTAAAACAAGAATCATTGGTTTAGTTGTTTTAAAAGCAATTAACAAGAAAGCACCTTTATTTTGAGACATTAATTTCACCGTAAACAACTGTTTAACAAAAATTGTCCGTTATATTGTAATTTGATTTTATACCCTTCATAAAGATAATAATGACTAACACCTACAGCTGAGTACACCCATTCTTTAAGTTCAAGATCATAATAATAAAATATCCAGAAATTAGGAAGTTCTTCCATATAGCCATTCACTCCTCTAATATATACACCAAAGGGGTAGTTTGTAATTGTTAAGTTAGCTACTAAAGTAAAAGCATCAAAAGCAGAACTTCCTTCTGTAACATTAACATAGTATTCAAGATAATTGTCAGTTTCTTTTAAAGCCCCAAAATCTATAATAACTAAAATTTCCACTTCTTTGTCACTTTGATTACGAACAATGTTACTAATATGAAATGAGAGAATGACACTAAGAAAGACAATGAGTAAAAGGGCAAGTACAATAAAAATTATTTTAGAACGTTTCACTTAATCCCTCCTTCTGAACTCATACTTATTTTACTATCATCAGATTCGATAAGAGAAGGTAACATGAGCTGTTTTAATCCTCTAGCTTTGAATGCGGTTACTATCCAGTTAAGTATTGTCTTAGTCATGCTAAATAGAATAAAGTTACTTATGACGTGTGTAATGGTAAAAAATACTCCTTCAGCTAGTAGTAACATAAGATAGCTAATAGCAATTTTCTCCTGAATTACAGCTATCTGAAACCCTATTGTAATCAGAATATCATAAAATAATGCAAATATCGATCCAATTATACCTAATTCCCAGAAAGAAAGCTTCAGAATAACTTTCCTAGAAAGACCAGCAAAAAGAGCAAGAAGAATATAGCAAGCCAATTTAAATATTATGAGATAAGAAGCAGGTCCAACTATTGCAGTCACAATAAATTCATATACTAAAGATACTGAAATTGCAGTAAGCAACCCATAGAAGATTCCAAACATCAAAGAAATCAAGAATATCGTAACTGAGATCAATTCAAAATTCGGAATAAAAACCACAATAGTAGAAAGAACAATTCCCAAACTCCCTAAAGAAGCAGAAATTGCTATCTTTAATATTATTTCTATTCTGTTTGATTGACTTAATTGCTTATTCTTTTTTCTCATGGTTAACATCCGATAAAGTGCTTGCTTGTCATTTCTTTTATTCAACCTATGTTATTATGAAGCTAGAATATATTAGTGCTTTTCCTTCAATAATATTTCACTTCTTCATCTTTTTCTGGTTGTGACAAACTCAACACTTTTCAATAATATAACATGATTTATCTCATGGAAAGAAAACCTTCTTCCGATACTCAGGAATTTCATAAAGTAATTAAAATTGATGTTTTTACTGCTAGTCCTGACGTTTATAATAGTGAAGAAGGAACAACTGGAATGTACTTAGCTGAAATACCATTATTAAATTTTGAATTAGAAAATGGAGAAAATTTTTTGATGACTAATATTCCTACATCAATTGCAGTTGACATAGCTAGAAGATTAAATGGTATTGAAGGAACTGACTCTCGTTTAACAATAGGAGAATTGATACCAGAAATTTGTATTATAGAAAGGATAACAATAGATTCCATAGTTCCATACTCTAATGCTTATCAAGCTACAATAGAGCTGAAATTAGAGGGATTCTCAGAAGTTCATCACTTCCAGATGATACCGAGTCATGCTACACTTTTAGCATTAATTTCCAACACAGACATATATGTTTCAGATAATTTATTACATCCAAAAGATTAGAGAAGCTTTAAATTAAAAGTTCTATTCGATAAAGTATTTAAGCTATACATAAAGCTACGTGTGATAGTAAGAATTTATTGGAGAAAAAAGATGACTACTAAAAACAACTCAGATTCTGCTATAGAAAATCAGAAAGAAGATAAAGAAACTTCGAGTATCAATGGGGAAGATGAAGAAGAGGAGGAAGGAAGAAGTTGGAATAAGATTTTAATTGCTGTTGCATTTGTTTTAGTGGTAGTTATCTTATGGTACGTTTTCAGTATTTGATAGAATCTTTTTCTAATAAAAGAAAAATCATTTAAGTGTTTAGAATAAAATTTGTTTAATCCTCATGGCCGATTCATATATAAAAGTAGAAAAACTGATAAAAACATACTCCTCAAAAGCAGAGGTTTTAGTAGTTTTAAATGGTATAAGTTTTGAAATAAAGAGAGGTGAGATTGTATGTTTATTAGGGACCTCTGGATCAGGAAAAACGACAACTCTTAACTTACTTGCTGGTATAGACAAACCAACTTCTGGTAAAATACTATATGATGGAAATGAGATTCACTCTTGGTCTTTGAATCAGCTTTCATCTTACAGATTAAATGAGATTGGTTTTGTTTTTCAAGACTTTTATTTATTAGAGCATTTAACAGCTCTTGAAAATATTATGATCCCATTAATTCTTAAGGGAGAAACAGAGAATCTAGCAAAAGAATATGCTGTAGATCTTTTACATAATGTAGGTTTGGGGAGAAAAGCATTAAGTTTACCACAAGAATTGAGCTCTGGAGAAAAACAAAGAGTTTGTGTTGCTAGAGCAATAGCTAATGCACCGTCAATATTGATTGCAGATGAACCAACAGGGACACTTGATACAAAAACGGGAGATGAAATTATGGATTTATTGCTAAAACTAGTAAGAAAGAATAAGATGTCGTTAATATATACATCACATGATCCCTATCTTACTAAACTAGCTGATACGGTAATTGTATTACAAAAAGGTAAGATTGCCAAATATTCACAAAAGGAATTTCCTGAAGTTGGATATAATGAAGCAAGTTTTCAATTTCTTATAGGAGACGAAAACAATGAATGAGCTAGACAAATATGTAAGTGAAGGAGAAGATACTTCTAAGTTTAAAAAAGCATTTGCAGTTCTATCATTTAATCTAAAACTTATCTGGAAAAACATAATAAATCGAAGAAAAAGCATCACCATTATCATTCTGGGACTGGTTTTTTCAATGTCAATTCTATTCACAGCATCAATCTGGTCTACTACATCCCAGAAGATTATTGCTGATGACTATTTAGAAACATTAGATTACGAAATGTATGTTTCAACCTTTCTTCCTAATGTCATGCAACCAGTATACTCTTATGTATTAGGTGATTCATTAGTAGAAGATGTTAATTGGTATTATCCTTCTGTGGCTCTATTTAATTTTGAGGATAAACCAGACAATTATACGTGGTATCCTGAGGACCACCAAGACAACATGTCAGATCCATTATCACTAGCAGCAGCTCATATAGTGTCTTCAGTAGCTATGGAAAGGATAAAACTAAATTTAGAGGTTGATGGGAATGCCACATTAAATCAAGGAGAAATAATGATGAGCTATGTTCAAGCTCAACAACTTAGTGTTATTTACAATAAAACCATTCAACCTGGAGACAAAGTTAATGTTGCTATTACTAGATATATTCCAAATACCGATATTGGAGAACATCAAATGGTGTACTATGATATTGGTGATACTACTTTTATAAATTATACAATTTCAGGTATTTACACCTATGTAGGGAAAAACACTATCATAGCTAAAATGCTAGGAGGGATTGGGAATACTGGAGGAGTTCTTTTAGATTCTATCTTCTTTCCTAAAGAGGATCTTAGAATAGAAGATCTCAACATCATGGATTCTAACGGATTGTTACCTAAATTACTTGTTAAGTTAAATAGTCAAGAATTAAGAAAAGCGGGTATAGCAAAGATGCCCGATACAATATATGCACTAAAAGAAAGAATAGAGTTTAGATTTTGGCATGCTTTTGCAAATATTCTTTCTCAAGAGATTCAAACAATGGCAGATGAATATACAAGAAGTTTTGGCTCAACCGTAGTATTTATACCTACCATAGTGGTCTCAATCATTTTGACAATCCTATCTACGCAAATGACTGTTAGAAAAAGAAAAGAGGAAATTGAATTCTTAAGGTCCAAAGGTGCAGTAAGTGGACAAATAATAATGATGTTTTTTGGAGAATTCCTCGTAATAAGTACGATTTCTTTGATTTTGAGTATTGGAATAGGCATTCTACTTTCCGCACTAATACCATCTTTTGGTTATGATGGATTTTTCAGTGGAGAACTTTTTACAAGATATTTTAGGTATCTAGAAATCTCACCATATTATATAGAGATTTTTACGGTTTTGGTTTTAGGGATTTATCTAGGTATGACTTTGTTCAACGTTATAACTTTTGTAAGAAAAGATGTTCATGAATCACAGATTATGACTAGAAGGGGTCAAAAAATAATTAGTACGGTAGTAAAAGTAGGATCCTTTGTTTTAATATTAGCGGGATTTATCTTCCTATTGATTGAATATTTCAAGACTGTATCTGGAGAGTCAGATTTCGGTTTTAGTAAAATATCAATTAGTATTCAAACGTTAATAGTGTTTATTGCTTTATTATTCTTCATCTGCTATTTCATTTCCAAAGGACTAAATAGATTGATTAAAAAACTTGGAAAGGTCTATAATTTTATTTTTAAGAAAAACTCTTTCTTGATTTTTAAGAATCTCACACGTCAGAGAAAAAACCTTACTGACCTTACATTCTTTTTAATTTTAACAATATGTCTTCTAACGACTTTAGTGACCCTTAGATCTTCAGTTGTTCGAAATAATAACCTTGAGAACGACTATAGAATGGGGGCGGACATTCGGATAGACTCGTTTATTCCTGTAAACATTTCATACATGGAAGAAACCTTGGGACAAATAGAAGGTATCGAGAGTATTACAGGTTTTCAAACAACCAGAGCAGTCTGGGGAACTCAAATACAAATTGAGGTTTTTGGAGTTGAACCTGAAAAATTTCTGGAAATTGGTCGATGGACTGATACGAGTTTTGTAAACCAGTCAGCTGAACAAGGACTTATGGCTTTAAACGAAACTGAAAAAGGGATTATTATCAGCGAGTATCTTGTCAGTAGATTAGACTTACAAGTAGGTAATGTAATCGAAGTTTCAGGTTTCACTGGTTCAGGAGAAGTTCAACTCTTGACAATTACTGGAGTAATCAAATCAGCTCCCGGTTTAGGAATAGCCCATGGATATGATCCAAAGATGAATCGAGAAACTGATGATTGGGTTTTCTTGAATAAAGAAGTGTTAATTAATGACTTAAACGCACAAAACGGAACTCTTCTATTAGCATCAGCTAAAGATGGTGCTGATATAAATCGAATAAAAGAAGAAATAGAGAGCCAATTTCCACTTTTAACAGTCAATCCAGATAGAATTAATCCAGATTATATTGGTTATTTCATTGATAGATATATTCCTCCTGTTACTGTTATTCTCTTAGTTGGAGCTATTATACTGAATGTAATGGGAGTAGTTTACATATTAATTTCTACTGATTTTATACTAGGACAAAGAAGAAGAGAGAACGCAGTTTTACTAGCATTGGGAGGAAATCAGACGAAAGTACGAGGATTACTCATCGGTGAAGTTGGTACGTTTCTCACGGTCACAATATTGGTAGGTGCTCCCTTAGGGATTGCAGCAGCTGCATTTTCGCTACTATTTGTAAAACCTCTATTGATAGCAGAAGAAGTAATTCAACTAATATTATACGTTAATGCATTAACACTAATCTTAAGTTTGCTATCATTGGTTTTAGCAGCCTTAGTAGGTATGATACCAATCATTAGAAAACAAATGAAATATGAAATCGTCCAAGAGCTACGAGCTATTGTTTAATAAATTAAGCAAGTAAAAGCTCTCCTCTTGCTTTTTCTAATACTTGATAAATCATGAAATCTTCTGTATCTTTCCAAGAATGATTTATGAATGAGTAATTATTAGGGTTAAAATCTTTTGTTATGGTTGTATGTGGATCTAACATTATGATTTGCAAGTCTGGAAACAAAGACCAGAGAATATTGAAGAGTTCTAGTTTGTCTTTTGGAGGTAAAAGGATTTTCCATAAAAATCCTTTATCTGTTTCACGAAAATCAGATTCAAAAGGAAGAGTAAGTTCTCTAAGTAAATAGATAATCTTTGACATAGCTCTCTGTCCACAAATTGCTTTAAAGACCAACTCATCCTCAAGCCCAAAAAATGATCTATCGAAATCCACATGATAATTTCTAATTACTGACTTGCTCAGAAATTTCTTCCTTCGTGAAAGGGTATATTGCGGTATTCCTAGTTGTTTTGACAGAATAGAATATTTTTGTGTTGGATCAAGTACCAATTCTTTCAAAATCTGAAAATCAAGATAATTCAATTGCTTAAGTACATTCTTATGTTTTTCTCGAGAAATTTTTTGAAAATAATTGAATTGAGGGACATAATCAACAACATCTATATTCTTCTTCCACATATCCCATTTGAAGGACCAAACACTTTTAGTAGGATTCCAAAAAGTTAAGTCAATTCTGGTTTTGATTCCTGGTCCTATTGTAGTTGAATGAACAATTTCCTCAACTAAGTTATTATCTTTTAAATGATTAAGAAAAGAACAGAATAAATCAATTGACCCTATAGGTACATGGACTTTCAAAAAGACACCAGTTATACCCCCATAACATCTTTGTCTAACAACAAGATATGGATGATAATCGAGAATTCGCTCAACAATTTTATATTTATCAATAGAGTTGATTTTAAGAAGAAAGATGTGACTCTCAAGACCTAGTGATTCTGGGTGATATTCAGCATGAAACTTTCTTATTATAGACTCGTCAAGAAGATGCTCTACCCTCTTCTTGACGGTAGGGGCTGACAGTTTTACTTTTTCAGCTAATCTGCTATAAGGGATGATAGGTTCTTGAAAGATTTGATTAAGTATAGCATACTCCTCTGGTCTAAGACTCACATTACTCAAAATTGAATAGACTATAAGATTAAAAAGGATTTGTAAAAAAGAAAAATTGAGAGGATTATTTCCTCTTTCTTATAAATAAACTGCTGGCAAAGATGACAGCTACAGCAATTGGTACAACCCAAGCATATGAAACAGTTGTTGTCGATGTTGGTTCAGGAGGTCTGTACAAAGCGTATTCTACATCAACATTGAAATCATCTGTGTAATTATACTCATCTGTTGACAAAGACCTTAATTTAACGTTCAAATGGTCAAATAAACCAGTTGAAGCATCAAAAGCTAAAGTTGTATTTAGTTTAAGTTCTGTTATGTTTGTTGGTATTGAAATCGGTATCTGACCAGAATCCATTTCTCCGAGAAGATCGGTTAATACAGTTGCATTAACAATTGGAGCATACAAATCTAACTTTGCACTCAGAAAACTGTCATCATATAAGGAATAGACATTCAAATATGTAATATCCATGTAATCACTTATATTTTCCATTATGTCATCTAAGATTATCATTGAACCCACTTGGTCAATTACTTGTCCAAAGTATGCTAGATAATCAGGTATTTCTCCTAAAGATAATGGTAGGGCTACCGGTAGTCCTTGAGGTAAAACAAGTGTTGTTTCATTATCAACTGCTACAGGTAAGAATATGGTTGATGTTTCAGCTAGCAGATTTGTGTTGTTATACAAGTCAAAGGAATAACCAGTATCATTAAAATCATTGAAAACAATACGCATTCTCGCTTCATCTTTGAATTCAAAAGCGAGAGGTGTACCAAATATAGTTAGTTTATTTAATTCATAAACATAGTTTTTATCTATCTCAAAACCCCAAGTTGTCGCAGCATTTGCTGGAGCAATAAAGTTTAACGAGATTAGAATAATTAGAACCCCGCTTGTTATTATTTCTTTTCTTTTCATTTAATCACCGAGTTAAGAACAAGCTTAACTAATATTATAGAAGGACAATTTCCTTTATATACTATTCCTTACTACTACTGAAACATATTCTTAAAAGCACTTTTCCTAAGTCTAGAATAACTTTAATCATCATATGGAGATTTATTTACAATCTTCTTTGCTAAAGATAATACTTGAAGAGCAATTGCTTCATTTACACCTATTTTTTTCATTATTTCTTCTTTTGATGCTTTCGAAAGCTCAGTTAAAGTGGAATACTCTTGAAAAAGTTTTGATACTTTTGCTTTTCCAATCCCCTTAATTTTTTCTAAAGTAGAATTTTCAACAGATTTTGATCTTAACTTCTTATGATAATTTATTGCAAAACGATGAGCTTCATCTCTTATATTCTGAATTAAGCGTTGTACACTGGAATTTTTTTCTAAATTAACAGGTTCATCTGACCATTCAGTATAAATGTCCTCGTTCTTTTTTGCTATACTAATTATAGGAAAATCAACTTTCAGATTCTTGAGTACTTTAAATGCAATATTGAGTTGTCCCTTTCCACCATCTATAACAATCAGTTGGGGAGTTGGATCATCTTTTAGCATTTCAGATTTATAACGTCTAGAGATAACTTCTTCCATCATAGCATAATCATTAGGTTCAGAATAGCTTTTTCGTATACGAAAGCGTCGATAAAGTTTCTTCTGAGGTCTTCCATCTTGAAATACAACACAAGATCCTACCGAATACTGTCCACCAAGTGTTGAAATATCATAGCCATGTATAATCATTGGCAAACTTGGTAGTTGGAAAAGATTTTGCATTTCTTCAAGAACATTTTCTGTTTCTTTTTCATATTTTATATCACGTTTATATTTTCGCAGTTCATTAATAGCATTTTTTTCAGCAATTTCACAAAATTGTTTTGATAAGTTGTTAGTTGGGGATTTAATTTCAAGATTGGTCTTGTTAAAGAATCTAGTAGTAAATTCCTTCTCAAGTAGAATTGGGAAGTTTTGTTTTTCTCTCCCATATATGTACAGCATGACTTCTCCCAATTCATGCAATTCACCTTCTTCTTTTGGAAATATTTCATTGATGATATTATTAATTCGATAGTTCCGAATTTCCATCTTACAAAAAGTTATATCACCATCTTTCTCAGCATAAGCTAGTACATCAAAGTTCTTTCTTTGAGATTTCAAATCTTCTTGAATATTTAAAATGGTTCTCACAGCGTGTATGAGATCTCTAATTGATGCAGCTTTTTCATAATTTGCGTCTTTTGATGCTAACCACATTTCTTCTTCGAGATCATCTAATAATTTAGCAACATCTCCTTTAAGAAATGAAATAACGTTTTTGACAGTTTTTCTATACTCTTCAGGAGTAATATCGTTGTTCCAAGGCGCTAGACATCTTCCCAATCTAGCTCTCATACACCTAATTTTAGTGCCTTTTTCTCTTATTCTTTCGAAATTCTTCCCACAATCACAAATAGGAAATAGCTTCAAAACCAATTTCACAGTCTGTCTAAGCATAGTATTATTTGTAAATGGACCAAAATATACACTCCTACTAACTCTCGGGTCTGTTTCTCTAACAATTAATAATTGAGGAAATTGCTTTTCCATAGTAATTCGGACAAGGAGATTGGATTTATCATCTTTTAGCATACTATTGAGTTTGGGAGACAACTGTTTAATCAATTTCTTCTCCAAAATTAATGCTTCAGACTCGTTTCTGACTAAAACCCAATCAACTCTATTTGCTAACTGCTGAAGTTTATCCTCTTTGGTATCAGAAGTAGTTTGAAAATGTTGTTTTACTCTATTTCTCAGATTTTTAGCTTTTCCAATATAAATTACTTTTTCGTCTTTATCCTTTATAAGATAAACACCAGGTTCTTTAGGAATTGCTTCAAGGTCTGAAAAAAGACTCATTTAGAATTCACCAATTTCTCAAGTTCTTTAATTTTATCTCGATATAGTGCTGCTTTTTCAAAATCTAAAATACCTGCTGCTTCTGCCATCTTTTCTTTTAAATCGTCGATTATATAGAGGAGATCTTCTGAGGTTAATCCTGTAGGAACTTCTATCTCTTCCTCTTCTTTTGGAGTTACTTGCATAAGGTGTTCCACAATAGATTTTACTTCCTTCCTAATTGTCGTTGGCTTAATACCATGTTCTTGGTTGTATTTTTGTTGAATACTCCTTCTCCTATTGTTTTCACTTATTGCTTCTTTCATGGAATCTGTTAGTTTATCAGCATAAAGAAGAACACTACCATGTACATTCCTACTTGCACGACCCATAAGTTGTATTAATGAACCTTTTGATCTCAAGAAACCTTCCTTGTCTGCATCAAGTATTGCAACCAGAGAAACTTCAGGTAGGTCCAAACCTTCTCGTAAAAGGTTAATTCCAACAACAACATCATACTTCCCTAGTCTCAAATCCTTCAAAATCTCAATCCGATCGAGAGTATCCACTTCATGATGCAGATAAATAGATTTTATATTCATATCTAGTAAATAATCCGATAATAATTCTGCACTTTGTTTCGTTAAAGTTGTAACTAAAATTCTTTCACCTTTTGCTACTCGTTGGTTTATTTCACTAACCAAATCGAGTATCTGACCTTCAGTTCTTCTTACTTCTATTTTAGGATCCACTAAACCAGTTGGACGAATAATTTGTTCAACTATTTTTTTAGAATTTTTATATTCGTATGGACCTGGAGTAGCACTAGTAAAGATAACAGTTTTCATGTATTTTTCTGTTTCATCAAACCTTAAAGGTCGATTATCAGCTGCTGAAGGAAGTCTGAAACCATGATCGATTAAATTCTTCTTTCGTGAATAATCTCCTCCATACATCCCATGAAGCTGAGGGATAGTGAGATGGGATTCATCAATTATTAGAAGAAAATCATCTGGGAAATGGTCAAGAAGAGTGAAAGGTTTTTCTCCTGGTTTTCTTCTATCAAAGTGTCTTGAATAATTCTCAATTCCTGAACACCCACCTGTTTCTCTCAATAATTCTAAATCATAGAGAGTTTTTTGTCTTAATCTATGAGCTTCAACCACTTTATTCTCTTTATTAAATTCTGCTAGTCGTTTATCAAGTTCCAGTTTTATATCTTCTAAAGCAGATTCAAAGAAAGCATCATTTGCAAGATATTGAGTTCCTGGAAAAATAGACATCTGTGGATATTCCTTTATTTTCTCTCCTGTAATGGGATGCCTTGCAGTTAATCTCTCGATTTCATCCCCAAAAAATTCAATTCGGTAAACATAATCGCCATATAAGGGGAAGATATCAATAGAATCTCCTCTTACTCTGAAACTTTTTCTTTCAAGAGCTACATCGTTTCTTTCATATTGATTCTTCACTAACTCTAACATAAGGTCTTGACGATCCAGAGTATCACCTACAGCCAAAGCTATTCTTCGAGAGCGATATATATCTGGAGGTCCTGTACCATAAATGCAGGAAACAGTTGCACACACAATTACGTCCTCTCGTGTTGCTAAAGCTTCTAAAGCAGTATGTCTTAACCGCTCAATTTCATGATTGATATCTACATCTTTTTCAATATACAAATCTTTAGAAGGCAAATATGCCTCAGGTTGGTAATAATCGTAAAAGGAAACATAGTAATTAACACTAGCTGTAGGAAAAAGTGTTTTGAATTCGCCAAATAATTGTGCAACAAGAGTCTTATTAGGTCCAATTATCAAAGTTGGTTTTTCAATTTGGTCAATAACATGAGTCATAGTAAAGGTTTTACCTGATCCCGTTACACCAAGAAGAGTTTGTTTCGCATATCCTTTTTTTATTCCTTCAACAAGTTCCTCTATAGCTTTTGGTTGGTCTCCTCTTGGTTTTAAGGAGGTTTCCACGTCTAAAGGCATTGTTAGTTCACCTATCCTTTGTTGATTAAAAAGGATGTTTATCTGATAGAAAGATTTCATATTATAAAGGAGCTATTTTGAGTTCGATGTGATTCGTCAGTAATACACTGTTTAAAGAAGTTAAAACGCAATATTAAAGTATGGAATTCGTTAATTACTTTGACATTCCTAAGAAAGAACTAGAAAATCAAAGCATTCTAAGCTATTTAGCTGAGCTTTATAAGAGTATAGAAGCACCATCAGGAAAAGTTCGTGCATGGTATTCTTTACCACATGAAGATAAAGATATGAAACGCCTATGTGTTTTTTATTCAGTTAAACAATTCAAAGAGAAAAAAATAGCCCGGTAAAGTAATACAAAAAATTCTTCCCCTTACTTGCAGTTTTGTTGTAGTTTTATATACTCAAAAATAGATTCTATAATAATAATGAGTGTTACAACAGAGACAGATCAATTACCTCAAAATGAGGAAATAACAAAAAATACACATCAAAAACGAGCCTTGAAATTAATAGAATCTGATAATCAAAGAGAGAGATTGATGGGATTTGCTTTGTTATCAACTTGTTTCCACTTATGTGAACCAGAGATTCAAGATCATGTGGAAAAGAAGTGGAAACAAGAGAAAAACTTGAGTGCTGTAAAAAAGGAATTTGTTAGTTTCTGTTTTGATAAATTTAGAAGAAGACAGTTTTAGTCTGTTCCTTTATCTAGTGGGAAATATACTGGAAAAATAAGTCTAGCAAAATTTTGATAGATTTCAACATTATAATCTTGCTGTTCTATTAATCCCTCTAATTTTACTATTTCTGATTCTGAATAACCTTTCATATCAGGTAAATTGCCAACTTCAGCATAATCTAAAATTTTACAGATAATTTCCCCTAATTCATCTAATTCAAGATAGCATTCAAGTAAAATGTGAGTATGATGTGTTAGTTGCTCAATTTGTTTCTCGTCTGGAACTGAATTAGCAATTCTAACAACAGACAGTATTGCTGCTCTTCTGGTAATATAATCTCTTGCATATACAACATTCTTAAGAGAATAGAGAACATCCACATCATCCAGATACCCTATAGCTCTTATTGCTGCATACTGGAGATCATAATCACTTTCTTCAAGAATTTTCACTAAATAAGGTTTTGATGCATAATCTTTCAAATGACCTAAAACTTCAAGTGTAGATAATTTAATTGCTAAAGAGCTTCCTTCTATCAATTTATGTAAATGATTGAGAATTGCTGCTTTAATTTCAGGATATTTAGAAGCTAATTCAACCATTGTTGATGCTGCAGCGTTTCTCACATTCCAGTCTGAGTCTTCAAGCAGAGGATAAATCTTTTTGATATCTTTCTCTTTCCCCCTTCTTCGAATGAACAAAGAATAATAAGCTCTATCCAGAGGATCATTACTCTTAAGTTTTCTACTTATAGTTAAGCTTCTTAAAAAATCTATGAAAGTCATAATTCAAACAACCCCTCTTTTATAAGATAACTGATAGCTCCTCTCTGAGGTTGAGTAAGTTTTTTCAGATGAATATAATCAATGTTTCTGATTTCAAATTTCTCTTCTTTCTCATCATCTAATTCAAATTTGTATGCATCTTTTCGCTTTGTTACTTGAACAGCTCTTGTTATAACAGGTAAATGATAGGGAGAAAGAGATTTATATTTAGTTTTATGTACTGCAAATAATGTAGCAACATGAATTCCTCCTACTTTCTTAAAGACGACGATATCAGCAAAAGCAGGAAGAATTGTCTTGAAATCATCTCTGTAGAGAGCCATATGATTATGTAAAATCACTAACTGATCGATTCCAACACCATAATCATTAGCTTCAAACACATATACTTTCTTATCATCTACTTTTACATATCCTTTTGAGGAAATACTTGGATTATCATCAAGTAGTTGTCCAAATGTAGAGTACTTTCGTCGATAGATTTTACTCACATATTCTTCTATTTGACGCCATCCATATGCATAAACTGACCATATATCAGACCACCTACTCCTAGATGAGTGCCAATGATCAACAACATATTCTGAATGAGTGTTTTTATTTACAGCAAGTAAATCTTTGATTTCATCCCATGTAAACTCTTCAAGAAATTCAATATCAGATGCATATGAGAACAATTTCTCAAACATTTTCTTTTCATCTTTGTATTTAGTCAAAAGTTTACTAACAGCTATCTGGCTGAAAACACCGATAGGTGGTGCTATTAAAGCTTTTAAACCACGAGGATACATTATTGATCTATCTTCATGTCTTTTTGGTAGTTGATACTCTTCTTTTTTCAACAGATAATCAATTGCTTTTTGTTGGATATAGTGGGCAAATCCCTCATCTATCAAATCATGTAGATGTTTCTTTCGTGCGGTTTTAGCTCTTTCCCCGATTAGGTTAATAGCTTCAATTGAGAAATTGTTAAATAGAGTATATTTTCTTGCATCTTCAGGAGGAGTATAGAAATCTTCTACACCGGCTTCAGTAAATAGTCTAATTACTCCAATTAAATCTTGGAAATATTGCCATGCCCAAACATGTTTATTTTTCGAGACTTTATTTAGTTGATATACATTATTGCTCATCAATTCTTTTAATATAACATCTAATTGATACAATTGAGCTAATGTTCTTGCAGAATTTGATTCAGTCTTTTCATTCATTAAAGCATGGGCAAAAGCGTGGACAAACATTATCCGTAGAGTAAACTCTTGTTCCTTGGTCAGTTCATATGAAGGAACTGAGAGATAAATTAAAGTTGGTAAGGAATTGTAAACTGTTTCTTTACTTGTTGGCAAAAAATCGTTTATTCGTGCTGCTCTTAAATTTGTTATTTGTTCAGAAGTTAATATTGCTTGTGGAGTTCCTGTTACCTCTAACACTCGATTTACGGAAACATGCATCTCAGGATTTAGAAAGATTAAAACTCTATAATTTTCAGGAGTTTCACCAACTAGAGTTTTGAAATCTTTTCGAGCATTTTCGTAAACAACAATTATTTCAGCAAGTTCTTCTTTAAGCATACAATATACTCTCCTTTAATATCTGCTCTCCAAGATTTTTGACTTGAGCAGGATCAACTAAAATAGGGCGTGTTATGCCTTTGAGCATTTGTTTTGTATGAATATAGATTTCTTTATTTCTAAGTGATTCAGGGCCCATCAAGAAATAAGAGATGTTCCAATTTCTTGATCTATCATTTTTCAAACTTGAAAAAATTCCATTTAGTTGCAGCAAGCATTCAATTGTGTCAGGTTTAGTGTTGGTATCTATTTCATTAAAATATTTCTTAAGCTCACTATTTGTTTTATAGTTGAATGGATAAGAAGGAACGTTAGGCATTCCGTCAGTTATGATAGTGAATTGAATATCTATATCTTTGTATTTATGTTGTTTCTTTGCATGTTCTATTGCAGCTAAAACACTTTGAACCATGTATGTTTTTCCACGAGCTTCAGCTGTTAATAGAAGTTGTTCCATGTCTTTGTCCGAATCTACAACTTTCGGATTTTTTCTTATTGGAACCACAGCAAGCTTGAACATGTCATAACGTTTTCTTTTTCTTCTGTTTAACGTCTTGAAATAATAGTAGAGGCTGAGGCTAGTTAGGAGGGCACCATCTAAACGAGACATTCCACCCTCAAAAACAGTTTTACGCATGGATTGACTCATATCAACAATAAGATATACCAAAGAACGACGGTCTTTCTTTACCCTCATAATGTCTTCTTGTTTGACTTCAGTTGGAGGAATAGATTGAGAACTAAGAATAGCACTTCTGTAAGTTTCCTTTAATCTTATTATGCCTCGAGGACGTTTATGAACTTCATCTATAGGTACATCAGAAATTTGTTTTACTAAATACCTTCCTAAAATTTTGCCTAACAAATCCATTACACTTTCTCTTGAAATTCTCTTTTTTCTTCCAAAAGCATCCGTAATCTCTATATCAACAATATCCTTCAGTTGATTTAGTTTTTCTGCTAAGCTTTGGAGATCAATAGATCCTTCATATTTGATTTCCTTTAAAAGTTCTTGAATATATTTGAGAATATCTTCAACTGTTTGAAGTTCATTTCTATTTACTCTCTCTAGTACATCAGGTAGGACACGTTCGCCAATGAAACGAAGTAGTTTCATTTCGTTGATTAATCTTTCTTCTTCAGGAGCAGTTAAAGGTGTATTCATTATTTTTTGTAGAATGTTCTCTATAGCAACAGCATTTTTGGAAGCTATAGATAAAACAGCACCTTCACGTGAGCTTCTACCCAAGTGTGGATTTCTCCATAATTTTAATACTTGAGCAGCATCTTCAAATTCAAGAATAAACTCTTGGTTACTATAATGCTGTAATGGATCAGCAAATTCTGCTTCTGTTACGAAATATATTCGATGGGGCATAACATCATCTCTACTAGTTGCAATAAGATTATTTTTAGATATAATCCACTTTTAGTAACTGTTCATATGATAATCTGAGTTTTTCAACAATTTTATTACGAATGTTTTCTTTGAACTTATCAAGACCTTCAAATCTTATAATCAATTCTGAGAGCTCTTTATCACTCAAAGCTTTCATTTTAGAGATATCTTCAGATATATCTTGAACACTGATTGAAACTTCAGCTTCTTTTATAGCTGTTCGAAGGGTGATTTTCAATTGCTGTAAAGAATCATTTATCATTGAGACTGGAACATCAAAAGCACCCATGGTACTACGAATCTTTTCTAATGTTATTACATTAACATCAGAGACTTCATCTTCTCTTAATTGGAGTAATACGGTTTCTCCTATGATATTATTCATAGTACGAAGATCAATATGGGGGTTCCTTTGTGGATCGTGGATTTCATCAAGGCCTGAATAGAAATCATTTCTTGCCATTCGGCTTTCAGAACGTAGACCCTTCATTTTTAGAGTTTCAGGAAGGGAATTATTTCCTAAGAAAGCCAAGAAATCAATTGCTAGTCTGCTAACATAATCAGTTGTTTCTTTCTCGAGTTCATGAAGTTGTATAATCGAAGGATTGGCTGTAATTTTCTTTCTTGTAAGAACTAATTGTTCTTCAAACATATCCTTAAGAATTTGTTCTCTGCTTTCTACTGAACGTGCAGGCCACAAGACTTCAGGAATACGGTTGATAATAGGTTGACTTTCTTCTCCAAATACTGTTAGAGGAGCATTGGATGTGAAAATCACTGCACCATCAATGTATACTGGTTCTCCTTGGATGTTATACTTAATACCCATAGGTTCCTCTAGAAAACCCATAAGAGATTCCAGTAAACTCAGGGGGAGTCTTTGTATTTCGTTAACTACAATAAAACCATGTGAAAGAACACCAACTTTGTGTGATGAAGCAGCAAAGGTAGTTGAAGTGTTTTTTCCGAAAAGCTCTTCCAGATTTTCAACTCCAGCTAATAGCATATAGAGACTTTCAGGGTCTGTTCTTGGATCAAGTTGTGACCTTCGAACCACAGTTTTCGTTGCATCCAATTTACTTAATCTACTAACAATTTCTTTTGGAGGTATTTCTAGAATACTATTGGTATTATCCAATTGAACTTCAGCACCATCTATTGAAAGTGCTTTTTCCATATTTTGTCTACAATATGGACACAGAGATTGCATAACTCTTATTCCAGCAAAGGGATTTGTAGTGAAGTTATTGATAATATCGACTATATATCCTGCGTCTTCCAAGAACGGACAACCAGAGATGTGATACTTGGAGTTATTGATTTCTCTGACTATATGATCAAGTAATACTCTAGCAAATAGTGTTTTTGCTTCTCCAGTTGGACCAGTAAGAAGTACTTTTCCTCCAACTGCAAGTTTATCCATTACAAGATTTTTACCTATTTCATTTCCTCTGACGCTAACATCTTTTAGAACTCTATCTCGGAATTCAGGATTCATTAGAATAGATCTAACTGAAAATCCGTCATATCCATCTTTCATTAATTTTTGTATTGAGAGTGTCATTATAGGTACCTCTTTTTTATATATCTAGATTATTTTCTTCTTCTGTAGTAATCTGAATTTCTACAGGTTTAATTTTTGAAAGTAATTTTTCTTTTTCTTCCCATGACTTAACATGTCCAATATGAATCACCTTTTTCAACCAGTTTAATGCTTCCAAAATTGAAGGAATATCAGGTGTTTCAAAAAGGTTCCAGAGCCTATCAGTTAAACGAATCAGTGAAAGATTCTCTATTAGTTCACCTCTGGATAATGCTCCTTGCAGATTAGAATTATATGCACAAAGAGCAATTGGTAAATTTTGAGCTTCCGCATTCCAAACTATTTTTTCCCACAGAAAATTTCTTTCATGTTTTATCATTTCTTCTTTTGTTGCATCAATCAGATACAACAAACCTTCAAAAGGTACGAATTGATTATACTTAAACTGAAAATTTAAAGTGTAAGGAAGTTCTACTAGGGAGCTATCAATAATGAATTCATTAAGTGATGTTTCTGACCTAATTAGTAGCGATCTGTTTCTAGTAGCTGGATTATTATCCCCCAAGATAAGGATAGAAACCTCTGGGTAGCCTAGTTTCCTACGAAGTGATCGTCTGAAATTCTGGATAAAGTTAGTCATTGGGCTTCGCTAAAAAGGAAGGACTCTGAATATTTAAGAATGTTATGACACTTAAGAGTTTAATATTTCAGCAAATCACTTTGATTATTATGAGAAGTCGTCAGTTTTTCTACAAATATGATGGCACACTTTAAAGATTATATAAGCAAAAGAGTTTAGAATTATTTCAGTTCTTTAGATACAGAGATAACATGAAAATACTGAACATTGTTGTGGGGAGTATTGAATATAAGGACACACTCTTGCTAATTAGAAGAGAAAGAGGTGATTATAAGCACAAGTGGGCCTTGGTAGGAGGGAAGATGAATTTTGATGAGGAAATAAAAGAAGCTCTTCTTAGAGAGATTAAAGAAGAAACAGGTTTGTCTGTTAAATTTAAAGGGGTAAAATCAATTATTAATGAAAAACTAAAAGATAAAAAAACCAACATTACTGTTAAGCAATTCCTTATTTTTCTTTGTTTAACTGAAGCAGAATCATATAAGTTAAAAGAATCTGATGAAGGAGAATTGCGTTGGTTCTCAGATGAGGAAATTATGAATGAAAAAGAGAATATCATTCCATCCGATTATCTAATGATTACTGAGTTACTAAATAAAAACAATATGAATTCTATAATTGAACTTGATTTGTTAGAAGAAGAAACAAAACTGGAAATAGGTGTATTCAAAGAGTATTAAGGTTAGGAAATATTATGCAATAATTTTCTCGAATTCTTTTTCATCTATACTTGATCCACTGATTAAAAGAACGACTTTAGATTCTTGAAAAACTTTGATCTTCTGTATAAATGCAGCAATTGTTAAAGCTGCTGCACCTTCCACTATCATCTCATGTTTATTATAGAGAAATCTTAAAGCATTTCTGATTTCATCTTCTGATACTAAAACATAATCATCTACATAATTTTTACAATATCCAAAGGTTATAGAATCAGATTCTAAACCTCCAGCAGTACCATCAGAAAGTGTAGGGAGAGAATCATAGGCTAAAATTTTACCAGCTTTTATTGATTCATACATAACAGGCGAATTGAGTGGTTGACTTCCTATTATCTTAGCTGTTTTTGATTTACTCTTAAAATAACCAGCAATACCTGAAATTAAACCACCTCCTCCAACTGGTACAAGGATATAATCAAGTTCTTCTATTTGTTTTTCTAATTCAATGCCTATAGTCCCCTGACCAGCGACAACCAACAGATCATTATAAGGTGAAATATAAGTCAAATTCCTTTTTTCAGCATAATTACGAGCAAAAATTTCTGCTTGAACACAGTCATCACCATAGAGTATGACTTCTACATTTTTCTCCTTTAAAGCTTTAACCTTAATAGGTGATGCATTCCTTGGTAGAAAGATGGTTCCTTTTAAACCTAATTTTGTTATTCCATAAGCAAATGCTGCGCCATGATTTCCAGAGGAAGCTGTAACGAACTCAAGTTCATCTTTGTCAGCACTATAGGAAATCAGACTATTTAGTGCTCCTCGAATCTTGAAAGAACCAGTCTTTTGTTGATTTTCAAGTTTTAGATAAACATCGCAGTTCCCCATCTCACTTAAAATTGGTGCATACTCTAGTTTGGTCTCTTTAATTGAAGACCTAATTCTCTTCTCTGCTCTAAGTATTTCTTCAAGTAAAGTCATTTGCCTCTTAAAACAACTACTTCCGATTTCTATTTAAATCTTGAAGATTAATGATAAATGGAAATGACATACGAACAAGCAGAAAAAGCAAGACTGATACTTCTTGGAACTGGAACTCCAAACGCTTTACCAAACAGATATGGTCCTTGTGTAGCGATAATTGTAAATAGCACGCCATACTTATTCGATTTTGGTTCTGGTTTAGTTCGAAGAATGAAACAAGCTAAAATTGACATAAAAACAATACAGACAGTTTTTCTAACACATCTTCATACTGACCATACTATAGGATATCCAGATTTGATTTTTACAACTTGGGTGTTAGGAAGACATAATTCATTAGAAGTTTACGGACCGCCTGGAATAACTAATATGACTGAATATATCGAAAGAGCTTATGCAGAAGATATAAATGCAAGAATAGATGGATTAGAACCTGCTAACACAACAGGATACAAAGTAAATTGCCACGAAATAGATCCAGGTTTGATATTTAAAGATACAAATATCAATGTTGAAGCATTTCCAGTAAATCATGGTTTACTGAAAGCATTTGGATATAGAATAACTACACCAGATAGAGTGATAGTAATTTCAGGTGATACATCTCCTTCAGATGATTTAATTGAATATTATTCAAATTGTGATATCTTAGTTCATGAAGTATATTCAGCTGAAGGTTTCAAAGAATTACCTGAAAATTGGCAAGAATATCATAAATCAATGCACACATCAACATATGAACTAGGAGATATCGCTGAGAAAGTTAAGCCAAAATCTTTGATTCTTTATCATCAACTATTTTGGGGAAGGTCAGAAGAGGAATTAGTTGAAGAAATAAAAACAAGATATAGCGGAGAGGTAATTTCTGGTAAGGACTTAGATCAATTCTAAATTTTTTTAAGAAAAGATTTTTTACCACTATGTCTCTTTCATTATCTTATGGCAGTTAATGCTATACATACTTATCAAGAAAATATTGGGAAAGAAGAATCACAGAAGGGAGAAGTAATTGTTGAAACTACAAGGTATCTCGCTATAGATGTATTTAGAGGATTGGCTATAGTCGCAATGATTTTTGCCAATGTTGTAGCTCCTTTTAACAATGTCCCTACTTGGTCGAAACATGCGGTAGATTATGGATTAACTTATGTAGATCTTGGAACACCATTCTTCTTCTTTGTCATAGGATTAACTTTCGCAATGTCATTTAACCGATCTACTGAAAAAATAGGATGGTTTCCAACAATTCTGAAATTTCTTAGAAGATATGCAGCTTTATACGGAATGGGTGCTATTGGTGCAATGTACTTTTTTACAGATAAAGGGATCCTATTTTCATGGGGAGTGTTGCAAGCTATTGGATTAGCAGGTATTTTTACAATGTTTCTTATAAAATTCCATAGAGCGGTAAGATTTGCACTTGGAATAGGATTCTTAATAGTTTACCAATATATCCTTACAATATCCGTACAAGTAGGAACAGAGCTAGGAGGTACAGAAATGGTGCTTCTAGGTAATCTGAATCTGATGGATACACATGGTGGTATTATAGGAGGTATTGGATATTGTATATTGTTACTCCTTTCTACAGCAATAGTGGATGATTTCAGAAAAACTAAAAAGTGGTTTATTCTTGTATGTGGTGTGATTTTTACTGCTGGAGGGATTATTTTAGAAATTATATGGAGATACACTGGTTGGCCTCCATTTGGAGGAATATCAAAAGAGAGAGTTACAGCTTCGTATATTTTGCTTACTATTGGTTTGGGAGCTATTATATTCTGGTTTCTATGGTTTATTTACGATAAAAAACAATTAACAAAAAATAGAAGTATTTTACAACCCATGGGAAGAAATGCAATCCTTATGTACATTCTGCATCCAATATTTATTGCTTTGACATTCTTAATCTTGGGTAGCGATGCTCATGTTGCACTTGTATTCTTTCTTGGAATAATTAGTATAGTGATACTTTGGATTTTAGCTTTCTTTCTAAATAAAAAGAACTTCTATATTGTAATATGAGGTAGAAACATGAAAACAATCAATTCAATTACAGATTTAATTGGGAATACTCCACTTTTACGTCTTGGTAAAATCTTTCCTGAAAAAAATATCTATGGTAAATGTGAATTTATGAACCCTTTCAACTTGAAAGATATCATGTATAAGGAAATATAAAGCAATTCTAGTAATGTCTGAAATACAGAGTATAGAAAGACGACAAATTCTTAGAACATTAGGTGCTGAGCTAATTCCTACTAACATGTCTCCCTTTTTCTCTCTTCGTTGATAAATATTCTTTTTTAGTTCATAACAAGATTAGCTAAGTTTTTCTTCCTCAGTTGTTTACGATAATAGTAAAAAAAATATTGTTGTTATTCTCGCAGATACAGGTCAAAGATATTTGAGTGTTGAAGGACTATTTACTTAATTTACACAGGAAGGTCCAATTTCAAATGGTTTTTGGAAAAATAGTAAAATCATTCCACAAAGTGCCATTATCAAAAATCTTTGCTTCTTTGCATTTTTTAAACATTTTTTTAGCATAATTAATATGATGTATTAAGCTTTGTTTCGATATAAACTCAGGTGAAAATTCCTTATCTCTTATTTCAAAAACATGTACTAAAGACCAGTAAAAAACATTCAGTATATGAATTGACCATATCTCATTAATTCTAATTTCTAAGTTACTATCTTCTCTCATTTTTAAATAATTTCTCAAGAAATACTCTTTTTTTCTTTCCGTGAAATTGAATGAATCAAAAAGCATTGCTAAATCAATTGCTGGATCAGCAATTCTAAGAGATTCCCAATCAATTAATTTTAGTCTATCATTGTATAATATGACATTTTGAGGAGCAATGTCACAATGACACAATGTAGTTATTTTTGATTTCAAATTTGTATTAGCTTGAACTCTTAATCTACAGTTTGTTAGAAAAATGCCAAATTTTTCACTGAGATTATACTTTTTCCATTTATATACCAAATAGTTATGCATTTTTTCAATGTCAGAAAAAAAATCTTGTATACTCAAATCATTAGGTCGGTACCTAGTATTAATGTTATTCGAAATTTCTTGGTTATGAAATGTTGCAACTAATTGGGCAAGTTTTCTAATAATATTATCATCAATTTTAATATTAACAAGATTCTGACCTTCAAAGAAATCTACTAAAATAAAGGTTCCTCCTAAAATTTTAGGATTATTCTCATAAAGATAAATCCTTGGAGCAAAATCAAACTTTTCTAGAAATTTTAAATTATTATATTCTATATGTGATTTTAAAGGACTTTTTGGGTCTACATTAACACGAAGAATAAATTGCTTTTGATTTATTTCTACTTTATAATTGAGATTACTCTCTCCCAGTTCAGGTGATTGAATATTTCCTATAGTTATTTCATCAGAGTTAAACATCAACGGATTTAATGAAAAAAGATAATTCTTTATTTTAGATTTCATTTAAAACAAAACTAATATCAGCTGGTTATATCTTTTATTTTCCAATCAATTTGAGAGAAAGTGTCATATTTTTTAAAATTACTCTAATTTTTAGGTAAGATTTATGAGATACTGTCTTTTAATTACTTAAAATTACTTGTGTTGATCTTTAAATGAAAAATTTGGAAATTGAAACTGAAATGAAAGCTCCTTCTTATGCTCCTATGAAACGTTTTGCAAGTATAGATTTCTTACGAGGTTTGGCTATTTTCATTATGATCTTTCTCCATATGGTTGGAGATTACCTTGATATTGACACACTTCTTGCTGATGTAAATCAGATTCCTCTAATAAATATAGTAGCTCTCATTGTTCTACCCCTGTTAGGTGGTTTAGCAGGTTTATTCTTGATTGCTTCATCCATTTCTAATATGCTAAGTATGCAAAAAAATCTTCAGCAAGGAAAAAGTATAGGTTCGATTGTGGTAAAGCAAATTATAGGAGGAATTGTTTTGCTTTTCTTTGCAATGTTGACTGAAGGGTTTACAGGTTATCATGGAACTATTGGAAATTTCATTTTAAACTTGAATAATCCCCCACTATCATTTAACATGGATATTGCAATGACTCAGTGGGCTACCTTCGAAGCAATTCATACAATAGCTTGGTGTGTTATTTTAAATGGAATTGTCCAAGGATTGCTTTCTATCAGAGGTTGGTGGAAGAAACCAAAACGCCAAATGCTAATTTATGTGGTTTTAATCATAATCGTTCTTGCATCTACAAAATTTATCTGGACCGGGATTTATAATGGTATCAAAGGAACTGATGGGATTGGATTCCCTTGGGGACACAACGTAGACGGAACTTTTTTGTCTAATCCAAACCTTCGTACATCAGGATTCTCTGCAGTAATCATAGGAATTTTTGTGAACCCTCTTGCTGCTCCAATGGAACCAATATTCCCATATCTAGCTGTATCATTTATGGGAAGTATAATTGGTATTGCAATTTCCCAACCTAAAAAAGCATTATTCAAAGGATTCGCAAAAACTGTACTTTTAACTGGCTTTGCAATGTTTACTATTGGTGCTATTGGTACCGTCTTTGAATTAGCTAACATAATGACAGGCATAGATTCTATAGGAGGAGATGGATTTGGTGCAGGAGTTGAATTCTACAGATACATTTCATTTCATCGCCATTGGTTCCCTGATGCTACACTAGCTTATTCTGATTATATTACGTCATTTGCTTGGTTTTGGCAGACTTTCATCACTAATGGTTTTAGTATTATGTTGTGTACGATGATTTTGTATTTGGTAGAATTTCGTGGTAGAGGGAGTTATTTTGCCAAGAAGTCAGGTTACATTCGACGTTATGGAATAATAGCTTTTTCCAACTACAATAATCAATGGATATATTATTTTCCAGTTCTAATGTTGGGAGAGATAGGATTACATCATATGCTTTGGGGTAAAACATTTTTATCTATATTAATCACATTTGTATTATATACTATTGTTTTATACTTATGGGGATTAGTAAATTACCGTTTTTCATTTGAATGGTTTATGAAATCTATAGGATACATCCTGCTTCCAATTCGAAGAGTTGATGCTTTGAAAGAAAAACGATGGTGGCAAAAAGGAGATATAGACTTGAAAAGAGTTTTTCATAATGCTGACTGGGTAAATATTGTTAAAGAAGATGAGATTTATCATAAAGCTAAAAGAGACTCAAGAATTTCAATGTTATTTTCAATTTTTAGCCTTGCTATACCAATTTTCTTCGCATTTTCTTTAGTAACACTTCCTATGTCGATAAGAGCAAGAAAGAAGGAAGGTGTTAATAAGAAAAATACAATTGCGTTAGTACTCTCAATTATTGGTGTTGTTATAACAGTTGCTTTCTTTGTATTTGTTTTTGTTGCTACACCTACAAGTATAGGAATCACTCTTTAATTTCACTTTATCTCTTTCTTCTTTCTTTGACTTATATTGAGAATTTTATTTAATAATCAAGAATTGATAGAAAAATGTGTATAAGAGACTGGTTGAGGCAAAGCGGATGTGAAAATAAAGACAAAAAAAATTGTAACTATTTTTGCAGATACAGGATAGAGATATTTGAGTGCAGAGAATCTGTTTTAAAATATCTCGAAAATTTCATATTTACTAAGTTTTCTCATAAAATTTTTTAATGATTAGTTATTTTTTATCTCTCTGAGGAATTAATATGACAACCTTAAAACAAGATGAATTTGGAGCGGAACTCTCTGGGAGTTCTGGACAAAAACGTTTCTCAAGTTTAGATTTTCTACGAGGAGTGGCAATTCTTTTGATGATTATTTTACATCAAATTTCTGACCTGCTCGATATTAATACTTTAGTAGACAATATCAATAATATCCCTTTAATAAACGTAGTTGCTCTTTTTATCTTGCCTTTTATAGGAGGACTAGCAGGTTTATTTTTATTAGCATCTGCCATTTCAAACATGGTTAGTATACAGAAAAACTTGTTGAAAGGCAGAAGTGTTCAGTCTGTAGTTATAAAACAAGTTGTTGGTGGAATTGTATTACTAATATTCGCAATGCTAACTGAAGGAATAACAGGTTATCATGGAATGTTTGGAGATTTTCTTATAAATCCAGCAACTCATAAATTCTTTAATTTGGACATTGTTTGCACTAGATGGGCGTATTTTGAAACTATTCATACTATTGCTTGGTGTGTATTATTAACTGGAATTGTCCAAGGATTACTATCTATTAATGATGGATGGAAGAAACCTAAGCGTCAAATGATAATTTATGCCATTCTTTCGGTTATTGTAATTGCCTGTACTAAATTCATTTGGGATGGTCTTTACAACAATTTAATAGGCGCTGGTGATGGAATAGGCTATCCTTGGGGAACTAATGCAGATGGATCACTTATGTGGACACCTGATATACGAACAGCAGGATTTAAAGCTGTACTTGTAGGTATCTTTGTGAATCCTCTTGCTTCACCTTGGGAACCTATCTTTCCGTACTTAGCTATATCTTTTATTGGTAGTATCATTGGTATTGCCATTTCTCAACCTAAAAAGGCTCTATTCAAAGGGTTTACTAAGACAGTTCTCTTGACCAGTCTTGTTATGTTTTTAGCTGGTGCAATTGGTACAGTGTTTGAATTAATCAATGTAATGACCAATTATGTTCCCCCAGAACAGGGATTTGATCAAGCAATCAATTTCTATAGATTAATATCGGGACATCGTTTTTGGTCTCTTGATGCACCTCAACCTTATGCTCCTTATATTTCTCCAGTAGCATGGTTATGGCAATTTCTATTCACAAATGGTTTCAGTATTATGTTTACGATGATAGTGATTTACTTGGTTGATTTTCGTGGAAGAGGCACCCATTTTGCTAAAAAAACTGGCTACATTCGTCGCTATGGGATAATCGCTTTTACCAATTATAATAATCAGTGGCTATATTGGCTTCCTCCTGCGTTTATTCCGCTCATATTTGGACTAAATAGTTACGATAAAATGCTATGGGGTGGAACATGGTTAATGATTTTAACAACGCTTATCTTCTATACAATAATCCTCTACTTGTGGGGATTAGTTAATTATAGATTCTCATTTGAATGGTCCATGAAATCAATTGGTTATCTGCTACTACCCATCAGAAGAATTGATGCTTTGAAGAAAAAGAAATGGTGGCAAAAAGGAGATATCGATATGGATAGGGTTTTCCATAATGCTGAGTGGGTGAATATGGTTGAAGAAAATGAAGCTTACCACAAAGCTAAAACTGATTCAAGGATTTCTATGATTCTTTCAATTCTCAGCATAGCTATTCCAATCTTTTTCGCATTTTCTCTAATAACACTTCCAATGTCCATTAAAGCAAGAAAGAGAGAAGAAGCTAATAGAAAAAACACAATTGCTTTGGTGTTTTCAATAATTGGTACAGTAATAACAGTTACATTCTTCGTTTTTGCCTTTGCTTTTACTCCTACTGGTTTAGGGTTTGCTCTTTAATACAGCACCTAATTTTTTCCTTTTTTTAGAAAAAGAAAATCAATAGTTTAGCATTTCACATGTGATTCAAGAAAACATAAAATTGCTATAAGAAGTATGTGGTGGGGCAGGGCGGACTTTCAGTTGTTTACTCGCAAGTAAACAAAATTTGAACCGCCGACTTCCTCCACGTCAAGGAGGTATCATAGCCAGGCTAGATCACTGCCCCTTTTACCGATAGGCTATATGCCATCTTTTTCTTTAATGATTTCTTTAAATATTTTTTGTTATCATGCTATTATTTTATTCCATTTGATTTAACTTCAAGATTCAACAATTGGTTTTTCATTCCAATTATTAAGATAGATGCTATTTGTCTCTGTAGAGTTCTGTTAGACCTCTTTTCGTTTAGAATCTGTTAAAACATTCGAAAATTTCCGACTCAAACATAGATTCTTTGTTGTATTTTAATAATAAATATCACTAGACAACATTTATAAAAACTTCAACTGTCTTTCTATCAAAGAATAGATTATACTATTCATTCCACTCGAGTGATAATTATGGATAAAAGTGTAGCAATTTCTCTTAAAATTGTTGGATTTCTCCTAATCTTTATCGCAGCTTTTGTACCTTTGTATGGTCTTGATTTTAATTCAACATCAGCAGAACCAGAACCTATTGTATTAGTGGACACACAAGTTATAGCTTATGATTTAACTGCAGTCTATTATGATAGTGGCTATGCCTATGTTTTGACAGCTGATGCTGGGATGATAGTAATAAACGCAACCGACCCGATGGCATTAGATTCAATAGGTATCTACAGTATAACTGGGAGTGCTAATGGTATATTCGTGGATAATGATGTTGCTTATATTGCAGACACCGATACAGGGTTAGAAACTGTAAATGTATCAGATCCAACGACACCAACAAGTTTAGGAGCTTATAGCATCGCAGGCGGTGCAAATAATGTATATGTTGCAAATAATTATGCATATCTTGTAGATTCAACAGTAGGATTACAAATTATAAACGTAAGCACACCAGCAACACCAACATTTGAAGGAGAGTATAGTATCTCTGGTGAGGTTAATAGTGTGGTGGTTAAGGATAATGTTGCTTATGTAGTAGACTCTACAGTTGGGTTATACATTCTAAATGTAACTGATCCAACAGATCCAACTTTAATTGGAACATATGAAGCTGGTAATTCAGTCTATGATGTCGATGTCAGAGGTAACTACGCCTACATTGTAGGAGAGAATATTGGCTTACAATCCATCAATATGACTAATCCAAGTACTCCTTTGCTAGCAGGTAATTATCAATTATCTGGAATAGTGAATGGGGTCGATATAGATGATAAATATGCTTATATTGTCGATTCCAGTTATGGAATGCATATTATTTCAATTATTGATCCAACAAACCTTTTTCAAGTAGGATCTTTTGAAACTCCAACAGAATCAGTAGCTCTTTTCATTAAAGATGGATATGCATATGTTGTTGAAAATGGAACCGGTTTGGAAGTTTATAGTGTAAGACCTCGTCTTTACAAAAGCAGTTTTGGAAATCTTGTTGAAATATACAGTTTCAGTCTTGATTATAAACTCATAACTTATGATAATGTCAACAATATCACATTATCACGTTATCAACAAGCAGAAACCCCAAGCGCTGTAATAATATTAGCCGCAGCAATTTGGTTCTCGATTCTCTTCGCCCTTATGGCTATAGTGCTAGGACAAGTTTTCCAGAGTGGGGATTTGAAATCAAGAGGTATAATTGCTGATATCTCAGGTGGTGTGCTTTTGCTAGTATCTCTAATAGCTGCTGTATTAGCCATGAACCGGGCAATGATAATTGCGGCTCAAAGATATTCAGCAACAATCACGGGACAGACTGCTCTTACGCTAAACCCTATAACATTCAATCCAAATGATTCTCATCCGGCTTATTTCGATATAGCATTATCTGGAAGTATTGAACCTGGTTTCTACTTATTTGTAATTGGTATCTTTCTGATGCTTACAGGTATTTTCTTACCAGTCGATTGGCAAAAGCCAACAGGATCTAAAATGAGTAGGAGAATGGGACAGACAGGAGTAATTAAATGGATCAAGAATGTAGCTTCGTTAAGATTAACGACATATGTTACAAGAAGACTATTGACTCTTATTCCGCTATTCATAGCAATATGTATTATGACGTTTGTAATGGTAAGTGGAATGGGTGACCCAGTAGCCCTTCTTCTATTAGGAAAACAAAGAGTAACAGAACAGGACAGAATAAACCTTACGCGTAAATTGGGATTAGATCAACCGATCTATGTTCAGTTTGTAGTTTGGTTCTATAATTTACTTCATGGTGATATGGGTACCAGTTTCCAATCAGGTCAATCTATCAACGATTTGATTGGTGGACTAGTTTGGGAAACTTTGAAGTTACAACTAGCATCATTTGTTTTTGCTTTATTAATAGCAATTCCATTAGGAGTTTTAGCCGCTAAAAATCAAAACACATGGATTGATTCAGCTGCTAGTGCATTTGCACTGTTAGGCCTTTCAATGCCAATATTTGTTTTTGGATTACTGTTAATATACATATTCAGCGGTTACGGATTAGGATGGTTCCCAGCTGCAAAAGCTCATAGAGTACCGACCCCCACCCCAGTATTTAGTAATACGAACTGGAGCTTATTCTGGGGAGGTAACTTTTCAACGTGGTGGGCAAATATATCTGATAGGTTATTGGATTCAATCATGCACATGGTTTTGCCAACTATTGCACTAACCTTTGCATCTATCGCTCTCTATACTAGGTTAGTGAGATCAACCATGCTAGAAGTACTTAGACAAGATTATATCCTATCAGCCAGAGCTAATGGTCTTTCAGAAAGAGCTATTACTTGGAGGCATGCTTTCAGGAATGTTCTCATACCTGTAGTTACCTATGTTGGACTATTTTTAGCTTCAGCTCTTGCAGGAGCTCCAATTACAGAAACACTCTTCTCTTGGCCTGGACTTGGATTTAAATATGTGAGTGCAGTAAATCTACTCGACTTTCCGATGATATTGGGGACGACGGCATTGTTAACGATACTGATATTATTAGGTAATTTAATAACAGATATAGCTTATGTTGCTGTTGACCCTCGAATAGAACTATAACATGGAGAATGAAAAATGCAAAAAGTACAAGATACAGTAAAAATTACTTTCGCACAGAGACTAGATGAATATTTAGTAGAACATAGATTGCCTAAATCAATGTCTTGGGCCGGAACACTAGCAATATTATGGAAACATTATTACCTAAATTTTGCTGTAGAATTCCTAGTAATAGTGATTGGTCTTGGTGTTATAGTACCAGCTTTTGGTGTTTCTGTTCAAAACGTAGGATTTGGTTCATTTACAGGTTTGGGAGTCTATATCCTATTTGTAGTGGTGTTAGCACTGATTTGGGTAGGGGTTAAATTTGCTTGGAGCTATTACCGGAAATCAACAGCAAAGAAAGAAGTCATTATAGCAAAAGATGGAACTTTGAGAGAGAGAAGCCCTTCTCAATGGTCATTAGTTTGGAGAAGATATAAGAAAAACAAAGTAGCAACACTTTCTGGTATATTAGTCATTGCTATCACAATTCTAGCTATCGCTTATCCAATTCTGATGCCTTTCAGTCCAGTGATGACTGAACCACTTTTTGATGCATGGAATGGTGGAGGTTCGCTCTCTAATCCTAATCTGAAATATCCAGGAGGTACTGATATACTAGGAAGAGATGAATTCTCAAGGCTTTTAGCAGGAAGTGAAGTTTCCTTGACAGTCGGAGTTTTTTCATCTGTATTATCGGTTCTTATTGGAGTGACACTTGGTGCTCTCGCTGGATATTATAGAGGTTGGACAGAAGAGATAATTATGAGATTAACTGATATGTTTCTAGCTTTACCATTTCTTGTTATTGCAATCCTTGCTGTTTCCTTCATTAGAAGAGGAAGATTAGTCTTTCTTAGACAGATACCACAATCCATAGTTATCATTGTAGTTCTTGGTGTTTTTGGCTGGGCAGGTCTATGCAGATTAGTGAGTGCTAACACGCGGCAAATTTACAATTTAGACTATGTAAATGCTGCAAGAGTGTTAGGTGCAAGCAATAAACGTATCATTATGGTACACATTCTGCCAAACATTTTAGCTCCAATTATCGTTATTGCAACAATCTCTGTAGCTGGAGGAATTCTTTCAGAAGCAGGTTTAACGTTTCTTGGTTTAGGTAGTCCAACTACAATTTCTTGGGGACAAATGGTTAACGATGCACAAACGGTGCTAAAAACGAATCCCGAATTAGCATTACTCCCAGGTTTTGCTATATTCTTTGTGGTATTGGCCTTTAACTTACTAGGTGACGCACTAAGAGATGCATTAGATCCAAGATTAAGAGAGTGATATAAAATGACTGAAAAACCACTATTACAACTAAACGACGTATATACCTATTTCTATACAGAATCAGGAATAGTTGAAGCTTTAGATGGAGTTACCTTTAATGTAATGAAGGGAGAACCTGTAGGAATTGTCGGTGAATCAGGATGTGGAAAGACTGTAACCGCACATTCAACTTTAAGGATTCTACCTAAGAATGGAAAAACAGTTTCCGGAGAGATAATTTACAAAGGAGTTAACTTGCTTGATTTACCAGATTTACAAATGCGAAAAATCAGAGGTCAAGAAATTGCTATGATTTTCCAAGATCCAATGACAAGTCTTAATCCTATTTTTAGAGTCTCTGAACAGATGACTGAAGTAATCTCACTTCACAGAAAATGTAGTAAGAAAGAGGCATTAGAATTAGCTATTGAATCTCTTAATCAAGTAGGTATTCCTGAAGCTGAAACACGTATAACAGATTATCCACATCAATTTAGTGGAGGTATGAGACAAAGGATACTTATTGCAAGGGCGTTAGCTCTGCAACCAAGTCTACTTATCGCTGATGAGCCAACAACTGCATTGGATGTAACTATTCAAGCACAGGTTCTTGAAATCATCAAAGATATGCAACAAAAACTAGGTTTAGGAATGATGCTTATCACACATAATCTTGGTGTAGTAGCCGAAATTACTAAAAGAGTACACATATTCTATGGTGGTCGTGTTGTTGAATCAGGATACACTGAAGACATATTTGTTAATCCAAAACACCCTTATACTTTTGCTCTTTTTGAAAGTATTCCAAGCTTAGAAAAAGATAAAACTCGTTTAGAAACTATTCCTGGGAATGTGCCTAGACTTATCAATCCTCCAAAGGGATGCCGTTTCCATCCAAGATGTAAATATGCAACAGAAGTTTGTTCTCGTATTCGTCCTCCCGAACACACATTTGGAAGAGGACGTAGAGTAGCATGCCATCACTTTGAAGAATTAGATTTGCATATAGGTGAAGAAGCTTTACGAGAACGTACAATTGTACAGGAGGAAACCTAAGATGTCATCAACATTCGAAGAATATGAAAGAGTTGATTTATTCTCTAAATGGGATGCAAAAACTCAACCAATTATTACCATTAACAACATGAAAAAATGGTTCCCAGTTAGTCAACAATCTATACTTTTCTCTCGAGTTGTTGCTCATATCAAGGCTGTAGATGGTGTAAATCTTTTTTTGAATAAAGGTGAAACACTAGGTCTTGTAGGAGAATCAGGCTGTGGTAAGAGTACAACTGCAAAAGTGACTGTAAAACTTGAAGAACCAACTGAAGGTTCTGTTTATTTCAAAGGGATAGATATCTTCCAACCTATGAATAGAGAAGAAGAACTTGCAGTTAAGAGACAACTCCAGATGGTATTCCAAGATCCTTACTCCAGTTTGAATCCAAGAAGAATGGTTCTTGATTTAATCAAAGAACCTTTTGACATACACTTTCCAGATATGCTATATGAAGAGAAAGAAGCAAGAGTTCTAGAAATTCTCGCTAAGGTAGGATTAGAAGATTATCACGCTCTGAGATATCCTCATGAGTTTAGTGGAGGACAAAGGCAAAGATTAGGAATTGCCAGAGCATTAGCTATTCATCCAGAAGTTATTCTGTTAGATGAGCCTGTATCTGCTTTAGATGTTTCTGTTCAGGCTCAAATCTTAAACCTGCTACATGATTTACAGAAAGACTTCAATTTAACATACATGTTTATAGCACATGATTTGAGTGTTATCAAACATGTCTCAGATAGAGTAGCTGTGATGTATCTCGGAAAAATTATGGAAATGTCCCCAACGGGGAAGCTGTTCAGAAAGACAGCGCATCCTTATTCAGTATCATTACTTTCTGCAATTCCTCGTCCCGATCCTCGAATAAAAATGGATCGTATCATTCTGGAAGGAGATGTTCCGAGTCCAATTAATCCACCTTCAGGTTGTCCATTCCATCCAAGGTGTTATAAAGCACAAGAGATTTGCTCCAAAGTTACTCCTGATCTTGAGGAGATAGAGTCAAATCACTACTCTGCTTGCCATTTTCCAGAGATTTAATTTTTTTCTCTCTTTTCTTTCTTATTTTCTTTATTTCTTGATAAATGCAGATGTTTTTATTTTAGAAATTTAAGATTGCCTTATGCATGGTTCTAAATACTTCAAGAAACGCTCATACACTTTCAGAGCTTTTCTTAGAGATAATCTTCGGATGTTTAAGAACAGATCAGAAATTAAACAAATGAAGAAAGCTGGTAGAGTAAACCCTCAATTTGAAAAGAGGATAATGCTAGCAGTTACTGCTGTTAATGGTTGTCGATATTGTGAATGGGGGCACACTCAATCAGCTCTTAATCTTGGTTGTAGTGAAGAAGAAATTAAACATATTATGATACATGATTTTGGTTCATGTGATCCAGATGAAGTTATAGGATTGGCTTATGCACAACATTATGCAGAAACAGGGGGGAATCCTTCCTCAGAAAATTGGGAAAGATTAATGGAATATTATGGAGAAGAAAAAGCCAAAGATATCCAACTTGTTATAGAAATGATCACGATGGGTAATCTACTGGGTAACACTCTAGATGCCTTTGAGAGCAGATTAAAAGGAGTTCCTCCTGAAAAAGGATCTTTTCTTTTTGAATTATTTATTTACAGTCTTGCACTTCCTTTTGTGTTAATTTTCAATAAAAAATACACTAAATGGAAGATGTCTAGTAACCCTCATCCAAGTTAACAATATTGATGAAATCTTTTCTACCTTCAGCAAATCTGATTATATTTTCTATCTGTTCATCCCATCGCTTTAAATCATTCATGGGTGATGCTCCTCTGTGAGGAGAGAGAACTACATTATCTAATTCATGAAAAGGGTACATTGAAGGAAATCTTCTACCTTGTTCATCTTCTTCAGGTTGATAATTATACCAAACATCGATGGCAGCACCTTTAATTCTATTTTCTTTTAAAGCCAGATACAAACTCCTTTCATCAATTATAGGACCTCTGCCAATATTAACAAGCAAACCTTCTTTTCCAAGTAATTGCAATTCTTTGTCTTTGATTAAACCTTCAGTTTTAGATGTCAAGGGGACAGCAACAATCAAAATATCAATTTCCGTGAGAAATTCGTGGAGTTCTTCGATGGTGTATTTTGTAACAGAAGTTGGAAAAGAATTGGGTTCTTTACTCCAATCTCTCTTTAAAATCGAGAATTCAACATCAAAACCAGACAAGAATTTGTGTACAAGATGATTTACAGCTCCATAACCCAGAAAACCTACCTTTTGTCCTCTTAAAGGAATAGATTGGGCAAAGGAATCACCTCTTCTCCAATAGCCTTGAACCATCCAATTGTGATGAGGTATGACTTTATTCATTAATGCGAGAAGAATTGCTACAACATGTTGTGCAGTAAAGTAGGAATTTCCATGACCATTAACTAAGATTAATTCTCTATCTTCTGCTAACTCGTTGAATATAGGTATCAGATGTTGTACTCCAGCACCTGGATTGATGAAAAGTTTAGTGTTCTTAGCTGTTTCAAGTAATTCTTTTGTTGGTCTCCAACCCATAATAATATCTGCTTCAGGAGCTAATCTCATCAGAGTTTCTTGTTCGAGATCTGGTGGAATGATCAAGGTGATTTGAGGATAGTCTAACAAACCTTTTTCTAAATAGTTCTGGAGTCTCTCATTTGGTTTCCATATACAAAGAACATTGACATCTTTATTATTCATTAATTAGAAGAAAATGCAGGAAATAATAATCTTTACTCTTATAACTGTTTTTGTGAATTATCTGATGTTAAACAAAAAATGAGGTAGTAAAATGTCAAAAATAAAAATAACTGTTATTAAAAAATATAGTCCCAAGGATATTTTAGGACATGAATTTATACGACCAGACGGTAAATCGATACCTATTTGTTCGTTTGATATAGGAGAAGAATTTATTGTTGATGAAACAGGAGATATGCCAGAAGGATTTTGTCATCATGCTTGGTTTGGATTGTACAAAAATGTCCAAGTGTTGAAATATGGGGGAGGATTTCCTGATTGGACAGGAGAAGATAACATCTATAATGCATGTCCAGATGGATTAAGACCTGTTATCTTCAAGCTAGAAAGAATAACAGAATGAAACCAACAAAATACAATATACAAGAAATAGACCAGTTATTTTCGTTATTAACGTAAGAAACTTTTAAACCTACTAAGAATCAAAACCTAATTGATGATGTTTAATAAAGATTTAATTGAGCAGATTAGAGCTGCTTTTCCACGAGCTGAAACAGATTTCAAAGGAAGAAAACGTGCGTTTTTTGACAATGGAACCGCAACTCTTGTTGTGGATAAAGCTGCGGAAGCAGAAGCAAAGGCACGAATTGACTGTAGTGCAAATGTTGGAGCTATTTTCGATGAATCTAAACAAGCTGAAACTGTTATTCAAAAAGGAAGACAAGCTGTAGCTGATTTTCTAAACGCTTCATCTCCTTCAACAATTGTTACAGGCGAATCTGCAACATCTTTAATGTTTAACTTAAGCTATGCTATTGGCAAGGATCTATCTGGCAAGGAAAATGTTGTAACTACTGATTATGAGCACTATACTAACGTCAGCCCTTGGGTTGAATTAGAAAAAAGAGGGAAAATAACAAACCTTCGACATACTCGTTTGAATATGAATGAAGGTACTCTTGATCTTGATCATTTACAAGAATTGATTGATTCTAAAACAAAAGTTGTAACTATAACAGCCGCTTCTAACATGCTTGGAACAAAAGCGCCATTAAAGGAAATTGGAAAATTAACAAAAGAAGTTGGAGCATATTTTGTAGTTGATGCTGTGCACCATATTGCACACGGTCCTACAGATGTACAAACTATAGATTGTGATTTTCTAGTCTTTTCAGGATACAAACTCTTCAGTTCTCATGGGAGTTATCTTTATGGAAAACAAGAACATCTTGAAGATCTCAAACCTTTCAAAGTTAAACCAGCAACTAATATTCCTCCAGGAAAATTTGAGTGGGGAACAAGAAACCAAGCTACATTTGCAGCAATTAGTGGGGTAATGGAACATTTTCATTGGCTTTCCAAGAAAATTAATCCTGGCAATAGTAAAATGGATAAAAAGAATTCCCTTAAAATTGCAATGGAAGCTATAGAGGAATATGAAAAAGGTTTCTCAAAAGCCATATTAGAGGGAATAGATGATATTCCAGGTTTACTTGAGATGCCTGCTGTAACAATTTTTGGTTTGAAAGATGTAAATCGTATAGATGAAAGAGATCCTACATTCTCTATTGAAGTGGATAATGTTTCTGGTGAAGAATTGGCTAAACGATTGTGGAAAGAAGCAGGTATAGCAGCTCGTGCAGGTCACTTCTATTCTTATGCACAAGATGTGTATGAAAAACCTAAAGTCTATAGAATCAGTTTAGTTCATTATAATACACAAAAGGAAATCAAAACATTCCTTAAAGCATTGAATGATATTGTTACAAAGAAATAAAAAGAAATGGCGCCACTCGTAGGACTCGAACCTACGACCTATCGGTTTTTGCAACCAATAGAAGCTCTAAAGGCCTTAACAGCCGATTGCTCTACCGAACTAAGCTAGAGTGGCATAACATTAACTGCAGTGCTTTTTCTTTCTTTTTCTTTTTAAACCTTTTTTTCTATTCTCTTATTTGATAGGATTTTTTTTAACTGAAGAAGCATAATAAAACTAATAACCACAATTCAATCTTTTAATAAAGGATAGGATAGGATTTTATCTCTTTTAGGCCTTTTACTGCTCAATTTGCAAGAACTTCCACCAGAGAACCCTTTAACTTATTGAGACAGAGCATAGTAAATAGGCCCGGGGTCTATAATATTTTTTTTTATTTGTTAATAATATCTCTATTTCCAAAATTTTGTTGAATCCCTAATTTTTTAAGAAAGCTCACATTAAGTTCTAGTTGAAAAATAACTGTAATCATACAGTATTAATTTGAAGTGATCATGAATGAAAGAAGTAGATGGCAAAGTTGCACTTGTGACTGGTGCAGCATTAGGAATCGGCAAAGAAATAGCATTAACTTTAGCTGAATCTGGTGCCAAAATTATTATTGCTGATATTAAAAAGAATGATCTTGAACAAACTTTAACTGAGATTGAAAAACTTGGTGCAGAAGGTTTAGCTGTAATCTGTGATGTTTCCAAAACAGAAGATATAGATAAACTTGTAGAAAAAGCTTTGAACAAGTATGAAAGAATTGATATTCTTGTAAATAATGCTGGCATTTACCCCTATAACGCTTTTGTCGATATGTCAGTTGAAGACTGGAATAAAGTCATAGATATTAATCTTAGAGGCGTTTATTATTTGACCAAGTCCATAGTTCCCACAATGATAAAGCAGAAATATGGAAAAATCGTAAATATAGCCTCTATTGCTGGAACAACAGTTGGATATGAACAACTAGTTCATTACTCTGCTAGTAAAGCTGGAATAGGTGGTTTCACTAAAGCTCTAGCTATGGAGATGGCTAAATACAAAATTAATGTTAATGCTATTTCTCCTGGAGCAATTAAAACACATGGAACAAGTGGTGTGACTAAAGAGCAAGAAGAGCAGGTTAAAATGATAATACCATTGAATAGATGGGGAGAACCTAAAGATATAGCTAATGCTGTACTATTCTTAGCAAGTGATAAATCAAGTTTCATAACAGGACAAAATATCGTAGTAGATGGAGGACAAACAACTCGCCCTTGATAACACCAAAAATCAAATTATTTTCATTTTTTTTACAAATACTTGAACTAAAATATAACTAGCTTATCATTAATCTAGCTGAAATATTAAAGTAGTTACAATCAAAATACTTTTTATTGGAATATGCTCAAAACTCCTTACTGAATATCGCCTCGGTAACTCAGTGGTAGAGTGATTGACTTGTAATCAATTAGTCGGGGGTTCAATTCCCCTCCGAGGCTCCATTGTTTTTATTTATTTGTTCTTCAAGAAAGAATAAGAAGGTGTTTTTCAAAGAAAACTTATGAGTAAAAAACAACCGGAAATTTTCAAACTAGAGAAATCAACTGAGCTCTCCCCTCAGGTTGCTACTTGGTATGGAATTATGGTGAAGGCAAGAGAATATTTGATAGAGATTGTTGAAGGTCTAGAAAAAGAAGCTTTAGATTTTACTCCTCATGATAGGAAAATAGAAACAATTGGAACGCTTTTAATGCATATTGCTGCAGTTGAATGGAGCTGGATTTTCGAGGATATTGATGGGAAAGAGATGGACTTTGAAAGATTCAAATATGGTTTTTCACTTAGACCAAGTCTCAATATTCCACAGATCAAAGACAAATCCAAACAATTCTACTTAGATGAGCTCAAAGATGTAAGAGAACACGTGTATAAGAGATTGTGTCAGCTAAGAGATGAAGAGCTTGAAACTATAGTCGGTACTGAAGAGGAGAAATATACGATTGAATGGATTCTCTTCCATATTGCTGAACACGAAATGATGCATATTGGACAAATATTACTTCTTAGGAGGATGTTCAGGCTACATTCTCAAAGTTAAATTTTTAATTATGCAACTCAAAACTAAGCTATCATGATTTCTTTTGATGATTTTGAAAGAGTTGACATAAGAGTGGGTAAAATTGTTAGTGTAGAGGATTATCCTGCTGCACGAAAACCTTCCTACAAATTAGTTGTGGATTTTGGAGAGACTATAGGATCGAAAAAATCCATTGCTCAACTAGTAAAGAACTATAATAAAAAGGAACTAGAAGGAAAATACATTATGGCTGTAGTTAATTTTCCTCCACGGCAAATAGGTCCTTCAAAATCAGAGGTGCTTATTGTTGGAGTTCCTGATCAAAATGGAGATTGTATTTTAATTAGCCCAGATGCAGAAGTCCCATTAGGAGGAAAACTTTACTGACCTATACAATTTTTAGGTAGATTTTATTGCTTTTTTCAGAATTCCACTGATAAACTCATCTTTACTTTCCGTATAAGTTCCTCTGTCTTCTCTATATTTCACTGCTAAGCTCTTCTTTAGCTCCGAATATTGATGTGCTTCCTCAGGATGATTTAGCAGATAATTACGAAAGGCAATATGTTTCTTCCATTCGTAATGTGTTTTATGCATAACATGAAGATGATGAGTTCTGAACTCTTCTCCCCCTTTTACAAATAAGTGACGATTGGGAATGCCTTGCTCTCCTCTATAGATATAACCTATCTCCTCTAATGGTTTAATGATTTTCTCAATATTATCTAAGGAATCAATCGCAACTGCTATATCTATAATGGGTTTTGCAACGATATCTGGAATAGCTGTACTTCCGATATGCTCAATGTCAACCAAGAAATTAGAAATTGCTGAAGTTATAAGCTGGCTTTCTTCTTTGAATAATTCTTTCCATCTTGTATTGTGAGGTTTTAATTCAACAATACCACGTTTGAGACCAATCATTAAACTAATCTTAAAAGCTAATTATTTAGAGTTTGTCTTCCCTCATAGTAGAAGAGTGACTCCCTCCTTCTTCATATCCCGACAGAACAGAGACTTATTACTATGGTTATCATGAACTATCTGCAGTTACTATTTCCATTAATCCCAATATTTCTAGTAGTTTTCTTTCTAAGTCTATTCCTACTACTCCTGCTAATGCTAGTGTACTCAATAGACTTTCAATTAATTCATCTTCAATAGTTGGATCACATTCTAATCCTTCACAATCATCTAGTATCTGTGAGGCAAATGCATTCAACATTTTCTCACCCATTATTCTACTAGGTGTTTTTGGGATATTCATTACTTCTATTTGTTTTACACTGTTTCTACTATTTATGAGTTCAAGCAATTTTCTCTGTGCTTCGTTGATTGTTACCATCGTCATCACTTATTTCTTACAGTTTTTTCTATTTATACTAAGATAATATTTACTTATAAACTCATCTAATATATTTAGTTAACGTTTTATTTTTCCAATGGAAATTTAATTGATATAAGTAAAAAATTCGGGGTCATGCTGTTTTCACAAGAGAGAGCGCGAAACACAAGGGAACCTCAATTTCCATTGGAAACTAAGGGGAGGGGCTGTTTTACGCCAATTTAAATTTAGTCGCCAATTTTGAGATTTTTGTCGGCAATTTGTGAACTGATTTTTGTCGGGAAGTGTAATACCACGCTATTATCAAGGAAATGTGAAATCACACCATTATATCTATTTTTTAACATAAAAAAAGCTTTTCGATATCGAAACGTTAAAAAAAGAATTAATAGAAGGCAATCTAACAATTGAATGTGGGCCAGTAGATCAGCTGGAAGATCGCATCGCTTGCACCGATGAGGCCTCGGGTTCAAGTCCCGACTGGTCCACCAATTTTCTTTTATTATCCTAAGAGCTTTGGAAAAACTTTTGTTCATGAAAAAATACTTCTGCATATTCTAATGATATCGGTTGTAATTCCTGTATTCAATGAAGAAAATAATGTCTTACCAGTATGTATGGAACTAAAAGACGTACTCGACAAGCAACCACAAGATTATGAAATTATTTTCGTAGATGATGGCTCAACTGATGAAACAGGAACCAGGTTACAAAAACAAGTATCAGAAATGAGCAATTTGCGAGTAGTCCAGCTAAGTAATCGCTTTGGTAAAAGTGCAGCATTAACAGCAGGATTTGATAATTGCAGAGGAGACATAATAGTAACCCTGGATGGAGATGGTCAAGATGATCCTAAGAACATCCCTTTACTTCTTGCAAAAATGAACGGAAATATTGATGTTGTCTGTGGATGGAGATTTGATAGAAAAGATTCTACTATCAAAAAAATTAATTCTAAAATTTACAATATTCTCAACAGAATTTTCAGTAAGGTTAGGATTCATGATAATAATTGTACATTGAGGGTTTACAGAAAAGAAGCAGTTACTAACCTTTCACTAATTAAAGGTGCACACAGATATTTACCAGCTATTCTAACAAGTAGAGGTTTTAAATTATCTGAGATAGAAATATCTCATCGACCTAGGCTGAGTGGGAAGTCTAAATATGGAGCTAAGAGATTATTCAAAGGATTAGTCGACTTATTCAAATTTAATTTGTTTTTAAAAAACAAATATATTAAGAAATCAACTAACCAGACTCTTTATGATATAAAAGCAAAATATGGTTTTGAAATATGAAGAACAGATAACCTATACAATCTTCTGTTCTTTCATCCAATTAAAGGCATCTTGGAAAGTAGCTCTCACATTGTATTTAGGTGTAAAACCAACAATTTCCTTTAATTTATCAATACTATAAACTCTTGTTATACTAAATTGTTTAACTCTTCGTCTAGAGATCTTTGGTTTTGTTCCTTTTATTTTTGCCATAGTCTCACTAGCAATTGCTGCTACATAAGCTAATGGAAAACTTATTTCTTGAAAGATTGGTTTTTTATTCGATATTTCTCCAGCTAGTTCAAACATTTGTCTAGTAGTACAAGTTCCTCCTATAACATGAAAAGCCTCACGATTAGCTTTGTCAATTTCTCCGCACCTAACTAGTGCTTCAGCAACATCCTTATGATGAACAAACGAAACAATTGCATTTCCCCCACCAATTAGAGGAATTTTCCTTTCTCTCAGAAGATAATCAAAGATTTGAGGGGCAACCTGTCGATCTCTTGGACCAACAATATATGGTGGTCTAACAGCAGAAGCAAAGAAATTATGTTGTCTTGCATAATTAAAAACCAAGTTCTCAGCTATAAGCTTAGTTAAGTGATAAGGATGGCTAGGTTTCTTAGGGTGGGTTTCTTTTATAGGTTGATTTTTTGGTCTATAACCATAGATACCTACAGTACTTATATGTAAGAACTTCTCTCCATTGTTCTTAACGAATGCTTCAAGTATGTTTCTTGTTCCATCAACATTTACTTGATAATAGAGTTTCTTAGGAATATCATCACGAGCTTCCCCAGCAGCATTATAAACCGTATCAACGCCTTTCAAAACTTTGTCAAGAGAACTTCTGTTAGTTAAATCTCCCTTAACAATACTTATTCCTAGCTCATCTAACTCTTTTACCTTCTTTCCTGAACGAGATAGAGCTTTAATCTCTGTCTTTGGATATTGTTCTCTTACTCTCTTAGCTATGAAATAGCCAACAGCACTTGTAGCACCAGTAACTAATATTGTCATCTTACTTCAACGCACAAATATAGTAGTTATATATAATTTTTTAGAAAAAAGCATCTGAAGTCAAATATTATTATTCTATTTAGTCTTTTTCTTGTGAATGTTTCTTGTTTTTTGTTTTTGGAACTTTGTTAAAACATGAAAGAAGATCATAAGTGAAAGTGAAATGGCAATATCAGGGTAAAAGAAACCAGCAGCTTTGCATCGAATTAAACAGATTGAATTACTAAAACAAGATGATATTCACGTGTTTAATTAGAAAGATAGCTTAATCTTATAATCTTCGTTTCTTTCTGACTTTTTTGATAGCAAAAACACATACAGGAATTAGAATTAATAATGAAAGAAATGCAAAATAACCAAAATAGTTTGGTGGACTGTAAATAGGTGGTTCAGCTAGAGGATAGAAATCACAAGCATTGGCTAAACCATCAATACTATAATTGCCTTTCCCTAGGTAGTCATCGTAATAATTTCCTTGTTGAGTGCTAGTATCATACCATATATTCTCCTTCCCATCATCTTTTACCTGTGAGGTTCCGTAAAATAGATTGTTCCTAATGAAACTATTATGATGTATCTCATTGCCATCAGAATTACTGTCTAAAACTACCCCCCATCTAGTGTTCTCAGTAAATGAATTATAGGTTATACTGTTAAATGATGAAGATTCTAACTTGATTCCATAATTTCCATTAAACTCAAATGAATTATTTATCACTTCGATTCCTTCAGAATTCCTGAGAAGAATACCCATATCTCTATTATTTTTGAAAAATGAATTTGAGATAGAAATCTCATTGCATTCAACTAACTCTATCCCAATAGTTGTACTGCTCAGTTCTTGGTTCTTAATCTTAATTTTGGAACATCTAACTAGCATTAGCTGACCATAATGACTGTCAGATATTGTAATTCTCCTTTGCTCAGTAATAAAACCAAAAAGTTTACCATTGATATAGTTGGAACAAAGAGTATAAGTTAGAAGCTCCTCAGCACTTTCTTCATTTATACTTATGCTGCAATCTGTCAAGATATTCTCCTTAATAATAGAATATTCAGCATCTCTTACCCAGATTCCGTTTGCACAATCTATCACTTTATTCGATAGAATGGAAACTTGTCCTCCTGAATCAACTAGCATACCATATGAGTTTCCCTTGCACTCATTTCCAGATACAGTTGATGAATTGGAGCTTCTAATATCAAGGTTATATTGGGAATTGTAGTGACAAGTATTATTCAAAACCTCTGAAGAGTAGCATTGTAGCAATCTAATCCCACCGTGAAAATTGTTATAGTTGCAAGTATTATTGGAAACAAGAGAAAATGAACAATAATCTAAAACAATTCCTCCACTTAAATTTTCTGTACATACATTATCTTGAATGTAGCTACTATTACTTTTGTCTACAAATATCCCTACCCATGAATTGGAGTGACAATAATTTGATTTTATCATACAACCTGTTCCGTTTCTAACATGAATACTGTATTTCTTCGAGAATGAACACGTATTATTTATGATACTTGAATTATATGTATCTACTATGTGAATGGATCTTTGAAAATTGTTGAAACATATATTGTTTAAAATTGTGGGTGTACCGCTTTTAGTAGTATTAACATAAATACCATAACTTGTGTTTTGGATGTAACAATTCTGTATAATAAAATGTTTAGACGTATTTGTCACGTATATCCCAATTTCGTCATTACTAGTAATGTTCAGATCTTCAATTAGTACTGGATCACTAGAAGTACCACTACCTGGGAACCCATAGTCAGTAAAATTAGAGTCATTAAGAATAGTTATAGGAGAAGAAACAGCAAAAAATGAGAAAAGAGGATAGGTTTTCTTTGGTGAAGCATCAGTATTTAGGCTCAAAATCACTATTGAAATAAACATTATTACGATTAATGTAGCTTTCTTACGATGTCCCATAGTTATCCTATCTTCTTTGTATTTTTATTTGTTGCTATATTAGAAGAGAGAAGATAAGGATTTATGTTGGAATTATGTTCACAAATCCTAAACCAATAAATTCGGTTATAAGTTCCATAGCCTTTGCTTCAAGTTCATCCTTTTCAAAAGAAATATTCCATTATCACTAAAGTCACTAGCTAGAGTTACGCCTTTCTCCTTGAGAATAACAATTTTCTCGTATAGAATAGATGCAGCTCCTTTTTCGTAAATTGCATTATCACTAGGTCTCCAAATTTCTATATCATTATCATCGACATATTTCTCATCTGCTGTAAAAATAATGATTGCTGAACTACATTCCTTCATCAGCTCACCTACTTTTTTAGAAATAGGTCGACCTTTATGAGGTTCATCTATGGCTATTTTGTACGGGATCTTAAATTTGTTAAGGATATTTTTCAATTGTTCAACAGGATTACGATTCTTTCCATGAACAACAAAAATCTTATTCATTAGTATTTGATAGTAAAAAAACCTCTGAAGTCAAATTATAATCAGATTTTTGGAGTTGTAATAATTATTTTACATCTCAAAATACTTGTCTGAAAATTCCTATATCGTCTAATATTTAGTAGACCTGGGTCAGAATTCCTTCTTGAATCAGTGCCCATATAAGAACGTATAGTAATATGAAGAAGATTGCAAATCCCACAACAGTAAAGATTAGTCGGATCCAATGCTTTATTTTCGGAGGGTGTTCTAGATTCTTGTTTGTTCTAATAATCTTGGGTAGGAACGCTCCTGTTTCTGTCTTATACTGAAGATAGTCCTCACCATATTTCTTTGACAATCTCCACTCTTCATAATATGACCAAAGGACAATTATAAAGAAGAGAATTGACCACGAAAAAACTGCCCCCGTTCTAATCCCTAAATCATTTGTCCAAGGAACAAAAAGAGAAACAATAAAGGTCATGAGAATTATTCCTGTGTGTTGAGGGTGGCGAATGACTTTATACGGTCCTCTCCTACACATTCCTTCTTTTTTAACGATAGTTATAGCGAGAACAATAAGTCCCCAAAGGAATAATATTGCTCCAATTGCGAATATTATGAACTCGAAAACAACGAATACAATCACTCCAGGTTCGTTCATTGAGTATTTTAGGAACAACCACGATTCGAACATGCTGTATGGAAAGAACTGACCAATGAGCGCCCAGGATATCAAATAGAAAGGATAGCCAATAATCATTGGGATAATTATACCTAAAATCACCCCTAAATAAATCCAAGTTGAAGTTGAAAAAAAGATAAGATTAGAAACAATCTTGACTATTATATCTAAAAATTTCTTTTTCATTCTCATCTCATCTCATGACTGTTCTAATCTTGTATATATATT
>Ga0315550_1000108_pt1 | contig 48803 bp, 42 predicted proteins | sample SalMarSW160190MG_2_FD_203100 | JGI IMG/M metagenome (GOLD analysis project Ga0315550, IMG submission 203100) | Salt marsh sediment microbial communities from the Plum Island Ecosystem LTER, Massachusetts, United States - Salt Marsh Sediment SW1601-90 ...
ACAATCAGCCGGTAATGGTTCACTCATGCGCTTGGCGCCAGTGCCAATGTTCTACGCTGCCGACGCAGGGAAGGCAATTTCTCGAGCAGCGGATAGCTCGCGGACAACCCACGGCACCGCAGAGGCTATGGACGCCTGCCGTTACTTCGCTGGGCTGATCATTGGTGTGTTGCAGGGTTGCACGAAAGATGATCTGCTCTCTGAGAACTTCTCACCCATCCCACTTCTCTGGCGAACCGAGCCGCTCGCACAGGCAATCGCAGACATCACTGTGGGCTCTTTCAAGGAGAAGGAGCCTCCCGATATCCGCGGTGGGGGATATGTGGTGCACTGTCTGGAAGCTGCGCTTTGGGCATTCCACAAGAGTGAGGACTTCCGTTCCGGCGCATTATTGGCTGTCAACCTCGGCAACGACGCTGACACCACTGGCGCAGTCTACGGCCAGATCGCTGGCGCTTACTATGGTGATGAGGGCATCCCTGCCGAGTGGCGTGAGAAGCTGGCGCTTGTTGAGGTGCTCATCGATCTGGCGAACGGCCTTTACAGAAATGCCAGCGAGGATTGAGGCTAACGGTTTAATTTCGAGCAACGACGTCACTGACTGCTTGACCTGAAGATAAGAAAATCGGGTTATTAGCCGTTCATCGGCTTCTCCTATATAGTAAAGTTGATTTCGCAATAAGATGGAATCTAATAGCGCACACTCAAGTCGCAGTGGTATTTCCAGGCATTATTAAGCTGAGTATGACGTCGGTAGAACCGCGTTGACAAGCAATATTTCGAACACGTGAGAGGAGATAATTCGTGAGAACACGTTCGTTAATCATTCTATTTCTCGTAATGGTGTTGACCCTCGCCGGTTGTGATGGAGCCATCGATGAAAGCGCCATAGGTACAATTGTCGCGTCCACGCTCGAAGTTATGGGTGTGAATGAGGCGGGGGAGCCAGTGGCCCCGAAATCTCCTGATGCGACGGCAGAGGTCAGCGAAGACCCCGCGCCGCTGTCTCCGACCGCAGCCCCCGGACCCGGGGTGCTGCAGGTGGCGTACATCAGCGGCGAAGATGTCTGGTTCGTTGAGGAGGGCGCCGCGCCGATCCAATTGACCACCAGCGGGAATGTCGAGCGTGTCGTTCTATCCACGGATGGTCAGCTAGCGGCTTTCATATGGCACGACACCTCCCTTGAGGTCTACGAACTGCGGGTTGTCGATACAGTGACGAGTGCAGAATGGGTGATCTTCTCTCAGGTGGATCTCGACGCAATCTATCCCCTGGGCGAGGCTCTACACCATCTTCCCCATCAATTCGACTTCATCCCCGGATCACACACAATCCTGTTGAATACCCGTAAGATCTTTGTGGGACCGGGTCTTGTGCAGAACAACGATCTCTGGTCTATCGACGCTGATACAAGTGTCCAGACGCGGCTGCTTGATCCCGGTCAGGGAGGGGATTTCTATTTCTCCCCGAGCGGCGACATGCTGGCCCTGGTCTTGCCGACGAGCCTGGGATTCGCTCGCACGGACGGCTCCGAGAGAAGCCCGGATCACATCACTTTCCCCTTCGTAATAACCTACAGCGAGTATGCATATTATCCAGTACCCGTCTGGGCTCCGGATGAGAGTGCGGTCGCTGTGCTCATTCCGGCGGAAGATCCTTTTGTCGATGATTCTGCTCTCGTCTGGCGTGTGCCTGTCGAGGGACCGCCTATACCACTGTTGGATATTACAGGTTTTCTCTTTTTCCGTAACCAAGGCAGAACCCCTGCCATAGCTCCGGATCTTTCAAAGGTCATCTTTTTGCGTGAGGTATCAACGACGGCTTCTGACCTTGTAGTAGCCCCCCTCGATGGCTCGGCCGAGAGCATCTATGCTTCGGGGAATTTATCCTGGCAGGGGTGGAATCCTGATTCAACCCGGTTTGTGTACAGCGATGCGCCGCATAACTTGCTCCTTGGGAGCACGGGGGTTCCTCCTGTGGGTGTTGGATTTGGCAGCCGAGTTCAATGGGTGGACGCGGATACTTTCCTGTACCTCGATGAACTTACGTCGACGCACAGATTTTCAAAGGTTGACCTTCCTGGTAGTGCAAGCGTTCTTGACATCATCTCCGGATCTATGTTTGGGTATGATTTCACGCAGTGAATAGATTTTTCAGCATGTCATTACGAAACCCTCGAAGGGGTGAGAAATCGCGGAAACGACTCATCTCATAATCAAGAATTGATGGAAGGGGTAATCCATTCGTTTCAAAAGATGGAGTCCTCTCGAGTAGCATCAGGTGTTGTCAATGGCGAAGAAGATAGTGCTTTACGGTCATCGTTTTTGTCCGCAAGTCAGGTCGGTTAAGTCAACGCTTGATCGAGGCGCCGTTCCCTATGACTACGTGGATATTCACAAGAATGAAGCCGGGCGCTTGCGCGTTATGGAGATAAATGCCGGCAACCAGAGTGTCCCGACCCTGGTGTTTGAAGATGGATCGACGTTGACGGAACCATCCCCGAAGGTCTTGATTCATCATCTGAAAACGTTAGGGTATAGCGTGGATCACCAGATGCCATCGGATCGCATTCCGCTCTTTTTACGTGATCCCTATCTTCGCTTGTTTGGCGCTCTCATGGTCTTAATGGGTCTTGTATTCGATGTGCTTCTCCTGATTGTAGTGGGCTTTCTCCTCTTACTCCTCTCGTTCGGACTACGCATTTTCCTAAAATAGGTAGAGGTTATCCCCTGTTGATCATCCTTGTGAGCTCCAGAAGGGTTTTTCCCTTTCCAACGAACAATGGGACTATCGCCTCTGTGGTCCATCTCTCATAACCATCGTTGAAGCAGGCCCTCTATTATGATGATTAATGTCATGATTGGGTCTAATTTAGGCGTTAAAGTGGCAAGGATGTATGAATACAATAGCGTCTTTTCGAGGTATAAAGATGTGGAAAGCACATTGACAACAAGAAAATTTTTGTGCCAATCCTTTCTTCGCATATACTGGATTTATTAATTCTCGTCATAAAATACAAGGTTTAGACGTTCTATACATAGGCAGCCCTGGTATGTTGGCGCGTTGTCCCATGGTAGGAGTAAGGAGGTTTGGCATGGACTCAACCCGAATGCGAGTTGTGCTTCTGCCACTCTTTTCATTATTACTCGCCGTACTTGCGTGTAATCTCCCCGTCCAAAATCAGCAATATAACAGTGCTGCGGCAACCATGCAGGTGTTGGACACACGCGTAGCCGGGACGGAGAAGGCGCTCAGCGCAATGACTCAGTCTGATTCAGGTACCTCACCCACTCCGGGCACAGGGTTGAAAAGTGAGGAGGAAGAGTCAGTAAAACCCACTTCCACTCCAGTGCCAAGCGAAACGCCGACATCCTCACCAACACCCTGCGTCCCTAAAGTCAGCGTGTCCAAGAACACCAACTGCCGTAAAGGACCTGGGACCGTCTACGACCTGGCCTATATTTTTATGGTTGGTGACGAAGCGGAGATCGTAAGCCGCAGCAGCGTGCCGAATTACTGGGTGATCGATAGCCCAAACAACCCAGGACAACACTGTTGGCTCTGGGGGCAATACGCTCAGGTCTCTTGTGACACCAGTGACCTACCCATTATGACGCCGCCTCCCACGCCGACTCCAACACCGATCCCCTATCCAGATTGGAGCGGCACGTGGATGACATGGTCCAGTATGATGTCGCCTAATCCTTTCTCACTCACCATTAATCAATCGGGCGAACATCTCACGGGGCATTATACTGTTAACGGGGACACGTACACTTTTTCCGCGGACCTGTTTGATGATGGTATGAGAGCCTCTGGGGATACATACAACCCGGACAGCACGCATTATGGGTGGCTCTTCTGGAATTTACTTGAAAATCGAAATCAATTCAGAGGCTCCTTTGGGGGTAATTGGGGGGCTTGGTGTGGCGCACTGAACGGTGAGCCGATGCCGTCACCCTGCGCGAATTATTGATCCTCCGCAAATCGGGATGCTTCCTTCGCGTCCTCGCGCGAGCATCTTTATAATACACATTCTGTGCCTCGGGCGGGTGGAAAAAGTTCTAGAAATTCGCCTTCAAATCCATCCCCGCGTAAAGTTGCCCTACTTCTTCTGCATAGCCGTTGAAAAGCAGCGTGTCGCGACGCGTGGTTTCACCGAAATGGCCTTCCTGGGCTTGTGACCAACGCGGGAGTGGCCGGTCCAGGTATTCTTTTCAAGAAGATAATGCTACGATGACAGTAATGCCCTACACATCAAGGAGGGGTGAGGAGATGTTCTACGAGAGTCTGATAACCGAAGAAGAAAAAGACCTTCAACAGGAGGTCAGGCAGTTTGTCCGTGAGGAAGTCCCGCACGATCTGGTGCAAGCCCTGGATCATGATGAGATCCAATACCCGCGCGAGTTTGTCGAAAAACTGGCCGCCCACAACTTGCTCGGGCTGCGCTTTGACCCCCGATGGGGTGGGCGTGGTTTGCCCTGGACGGCTGAGGTTGTGGCGGAGGAAGAAATCGGCGTCCTGGGAACCACACTGGGATGTGCTTATGTGATGCCGTCTATCGTCGGGGAGGCGCTGCATGTATTCGGCACAGAAGAGCAGAAGAAACGCTTTTTAAAGCCGATTTTAAAGGGGGAGCTCATCTCTGCTGAGGCGCTCACCGAGCCACGCGGCGGCTCGGATTTCTTTGGTGCTACGTCGCGCGCCGAATTGAAGGGTGACACCTTTGTAGTCAACGGCCAGAAGCGCTTTGTCGTGGGAGCCACGGAAGCCGACCTCTTTCTTGTCTACTGCCGCACCAACTTCGAGGAAGACGCCCACAAGCATCAGCGCATTAGCGCCATCATGGTGGAACGCGGCCCGGGCGTTAAAAGCGAATATCAATATGGTCTGATGGGCACGCGCGGTGGCGGCACAGGGCGGTTGGTCTTCAGGAACGTTGAAGTTCCCAGAGAGAATCTCATCGGGGAACTTCATGGAGGGGCGGAGGTTTTCAACCAGATGATGATCCCCGAGCGTCTCACCTCTGCGGCTGCCAGTCTGGGTGTACGGGCGGCTCTTGATGTCGCCGCCCGCTATAGTGACAAGCGCCGGGCATTTGGTGAAAAGATCCGCCGTTTTCAGGCGGTCAGCTTCATGGTTGCCGAGGCGATCACACAACTGGATGCTGCCCGGGCGATGGTGTATATGGCTGCCCTTGCTGTTGATAGGGAATTACCGAATCGTAGACGGTTGGTGAGTCAGGCCAAGAAATTTGCCACGGATACCGCATGGGAGGTCTCGAACAAGGCCATGCAGATCATGGGTGGGATTGGATACACCGAAATCTATCCGATCGAGAGAATGGTCAGGGACTTCCGCCTGCCTCAAATTTGGACCGGAACCAATGAGGTCATGAACCTGATGATCCAACACGAATATTACAAGGAGGTCCTGGAAGGGAGCCGGAACCAGCGCGATGTCGAGCTGGACGCAGCCGGCTATGAGGCGCAGGAAGAGAAGTGCTTCACGGATGAGGACATGTGGCTGGTGCATGGGGCGTGAACCCGCCTCGTACCGGTAGTATAAAGAAAGGCGGCGCATGCGCCGCCCTGTTAGTTCGCCTTTGGTTGCCCTCAAGAAGAGTCCATCAGCCCTGTTTCTTATTTATCTACAACAATGGAAAAGATGTTATTGGGGGCATTCACACCAAGGGTCTCCCGCTCCACCTGAGTGATAGGTTCCACCAGCCGACATGCACTTTTCTTCGCCTAACCCTTTCGAACATGTAATCCCTCCATCCCCCGAACTCCCCTCTTCCTCTCCTTCAGGCAACGCCGGATCGGGGATGACCCGGTTGGGATCGAGCTCATCGTAAAGCTCGATCGAACCTTCCGCAGCCCAGCAAGGAACGCCAGGATAGCAGGGGTTGAAGATGACGATGTAGTCGCCGTTCTCGGAGATGCCGACGATCTCAACCAGCGCGCCGGGCTGCAGCGAGCTAACCACGCCGTAGACCGGTCCCGGACCTTCATAGCAGAGAATCGCCTGGTCGATCCGCCCTGTGGGCAGGCGTTCGCTTGGCCCACCATCATCCCCTTCGGGAAGATAGGGCTCGGCTGATAGTTCTTGAATCTCTGGAGCTGACTCAGACATATCGGGCAGGAAGGGTGGTAAGCCGCCCATGCCTAGCAGACCGAACTCAAAGGCGCCCAGATCACATGCATCACCGTCCGGGCGGGTAACGCCGCGCTGATCAGCATCCGGGCAATCCCCCAAAGCAGCATCAACAGCCGGACTGTCGTTGGGGATGGCGTGGGTGAGGGTTGGACCGCCGTTGGAGGCTAACGGCCCCAATAACGGGTCAGCAGAGATCGTGAAGCCGGGGCAGCTTTCGTCACTATCTAGGTTTGCTGCTCCACCAAAATCTAAACCCTCAACTTCGCAGTTCTGCCCATAATTATGACTGATGATCATATTCTCCAGGCTCACTTGATCGTTATTCGAGCGCACTCCGGGTTTTCCGGCATTCCATGTGATGGTTGAGTAGGATGCCGTGAGCGTGGCAAACTGTCCATTGTTGTTGATCCCCCCGGCATGATTTTGAGAGACCGTACTGTTCAACAGGACCAACGAGCTGTCATTCTCGATACCACCACCTGAAACCAGCGACCAATTGTTGATCAGGCTGCTGTTCTCGATCTGCATAATATTACCTGTATAGCCTGATTCATCGAGGAAATAGTGATATGCGGCACCGCCGCGTTGTCCGGCGATATTGCCATCGAATGTGCTATTCAGAATTGAGATAGCGCCAGCGTTTGCGATCGCGCCTCCCCGTGACCCCGCCTGGTTGTTTCTGAAAGTCGAATTGGTGATGATGGCGTCAAACGAACCATTATTGATGGCGCCACCCGAAGCATTGCTTTCGTTGTCTTGGAATAATGTGTTGTGGATCTCTAGTGAGCTGGTAACGGTAGAGCTGATTACACCACCAATCCAGGAGCGGTTGCCGACGAATTCGCTGTTTGTGATCACGACCGACCCCTCGTTGTAAATCACCCCCCCATTATTACAGCTTGTCGAGGAACCCGTTCCCCCTTGTACAGTATCGACATTCTCGATGCGTAGATTGTCTATTTGGAGAACGTTGTTCTCTTTAACGTGGAAGAGATGATAGTTTCGACGAGCACCGTTTTGCTCTACAAAGTGCCAACTCAGTGTTGCACCATTGCCATGAATAATCTCGCTGTCGACAGAAAGACCAGCGACGCAGGGAGACAATCCGCCTGGGTAGGGCAATTTGTAATACTCAGAGGTGATTTCATACACACAACCGGGGCTCAGCGTGATCTCATCCTCGGTTTCTAAGGCTTCAATGAGCGCCTCGAAGCTACAGGCTACGACATCCTCTTGGACTTCCATTGCCGCGTCTTTTGAAAGTTGCGGCAGGTTGCAACCGGTCAGCAATATGCTCGTTAAGACTAACAACAGGAAGGATCGAATACGATTCGCCATGGGGTACCCCGCATTCTTGTTCATCCGGTCTACGAGGGGGGAGTTGTGGGTGCTAACCGGATTGTGAAGGAAACCATGATTATCAACACCACTATAGTGCCAGATCCGGATTCAAACAACCACGGGGTGGAGATTTATACCGTAAGGAGGAGGATTGTAAATGAGAGGCACATTGATTCGGTGACTAATAAACCGATTGCGATCCTGCCACTGAAGGATCAAGCTTCTTCGAGAGCAGCTTCTTGGGAGGGGAGTTCTAATTTCAGGATTCTAAAACTCATGAAGAAGGCGACCGTCACCAGGCAGGCAGCAGCCAACATCGGAAGAGCCGATATGCTCTCTGATGACAGGGAGGGGATGTTCGCGCTCAGTAGAAAGCCGGCCAGAATGGGACCGACAACGAGCGTGAGGCTGTTGGTCGATTGGAATAAGCCCAATACCCGGCCGCGCAGCTTCGGCGGTGCAAAGCGGCTGATGATCGATTGCAGTGATGGTTGACTTACGGCATTGCCGATGGCCAATGGCGCGGCGAACGCCGCGAATACATAGACATTCAGGGTGAGGGTTGCACCAAGAAAAGCGATTATGCGTCCGAAAGTCGCGTACACGATTAGACGCTGTTCGCCGAATCGACGAACAAGCGGGCCGACGAAGAAGCTCTGCATGATAACGTTGGTCAGACCAAACAAAGTGAGCACCAGGCCGATATTGCGCTGAGCCATCTCCAGCGTAATATCGCTGAAAAGGCGTCGGCGAGCGAAGATCGGAAAGCTGGATTGGAAGAGCGAGAATGCCAGAAAGGTCACGAAAGTAAAGCTGAGTATGGTGCGCATTTTCTCTAATTTCAGAATGTCAATCAAGCCGAGATCGCCATCCCTTTCTTTCGAGCGATCACCCAGGGGTTGGCGCGCCTCGAGATCGAGGCTCTCGGGAAGGATGAAGTACGTACCGAGAATGGAAGCCAGAGAGAAGAACGCGGCGACGAAGAAAGGTGCATTCTGGCTGTAAGCAGCCAGGGATGGAATCCCGGCGGTGACAGTGACCGCCATGCCTCCCAAAGCCGGACCCACAATAAAACCCGCGCCGAACGCGGCGCTGATCAATCCAAAGCCGCGGGCGCGGTTCTCCTCGGTAGTGATGTCGTTGATGTAGGCTCGGGCAGTGGTGATATTGCCGCCCGAGATGCCGTCGATGATGCGCCCCAGATAAAGCAGAAATAGTGAATTTGCCAACCCCAGAACGATGAAACCGATGAATGTGCCGAGCTGGCTTATGATGAGCACCGGACGCCGCCCATAGGCGTCCGATAGGCGGCCCAGGACCGGACCGGCAATGACCATGCCAATGGAAAAGGCCGTGAGGAGACCTGTCGCCTGCAGATCCGTAGCGCCAAAGCTCTCCTCGGCGTGGAGCAATAGAACCGGGATCACGATCCCGAAGCCGACCAGATCAACGAACACGATCATGAACAAGGGAATGAAACGTCGATCCACGTTTAGATGCTCCATTATGGATTTAACAAATAGAGACTTTAGATAGAGAGAAGGTGCAATTATACACGGAGGGGCGCTTATCGCGAATGCGCGCTTGGTCCTCCGTTATTTAGAGATAACGGACTATTTCGTCCAATGGCTTTCGTTCCTTGGGCTTGGGTGTATCCGCGGGATATCCCAATGGAGTGAAGACGATGGGATCAGCATCTTCAGGAAGGTTGAGAATCTCGCGCGCAGCTTCGGCGTCGAAAGCGCCTATCCAGCAAGTGCCCAGTCCGAGTTCCGCGGCGGCAAGGATGAGATGGTCCATAGCGATGGCGACATCAACCCCGAGGTAATCCCTGCCGTGCTCGCCTTTCCACACTTCACCCGGCAGCCCACAAGCGCAAATGATCAGTGGAGCTTGGACGAACCACTCGCGGTGGTAAATGCGGCTAAGCTCTTCCTCCCGACCCTTCGTGTCGATCACGAATAATAGGAATGGCTGACGATTTGCAGCCGTTGGCGCCAGGCGAGCAGCCTCGAGAACGGCTGCCAGCTTCTCATCCTCCACCGGATCCGGTTTGTAGGCTCGAACGCTGTACCTGTTCTTGACAAGCTCAGAAAAATCCATGCTATGTCTCCTAGCTTATTTTCTGGATTCTAACCTTTGTATTTTTATCGGACAAGTGCTGCTTGGTGAGCGATGGTATTGGTCGATTTATGCTGTCCAATTCTTGGGGAGAATGTTTCCGTCGCTTGTTATCCAATAATGGAGTGTTTGGGGGAATCATCGTTGAATTGCAGATGACACACGATCCCTATGAATTGACACAGGTTTCGAAATTCCATATAATATGTCGACACACGACGTATCGCACGGCGACGTATAAGGGCAAGTCTATGACACATCAACTCGCTGCAGACAAACATACGCCACTCACGGAAACGACCTTTTTTATACTGCTCAGCCTAGCTCCAGAGCCGAAGCATGGCTATGCCATCATGAAGGAGGTCCAACAGCTAAGCGAGGGGCGCGTTGTGCTCAGTACCGGGACTCTATACGGCGCGATTAAGCGCTTGCTCGAACATGGCTGGATTCAGCGAGTGGAAGTTACAGAAACAAATAAGCTGGCTGCGGGACGCAAGAAGAAGTCCTACTCGCTTTCTGATTCGGGTCGTAGAGCGCTCAATGCCGAGATCGCCCGCCTTGAAACCCTCATCCATCTCGCGCAAGCACAAACTTTGGGAGCGCGTCCATGAGACGGGCAAAGATCCTCACCGCTATCTATAATTTCCTGATCTGCTTTTATCCGCATTCTCACCGCATGGATTTCGGAGAGGAGATGCGCTCGGATTTCTGGGAAGGACTCGTCGATGCCGATGCACTTGGCTTCACTCGCATGGCCGCCTTCTGCTGGCGAGAGCTGCGGGAGTGGCCGGCTGCAGTTCTACTCGAGCATTGGGGTGGTTTTTTCAGACGGATGAACGAACTTAGCTCGAAGCTGGTGGAAAGACGAATCCACTTCGATTTTTGGTTGCAGCAAAGGAGTTACCTTATGTTTAAATCAGATGCTCAAGAGGATATCCTTGAGAAGAACCCACGGCTCATGCTCATCGCCTCGCTGCCTCCGCTTCTCTTCGGGCTGGGGTTGACCGTGACGAATTTGATCTCCATGAGAATCGAGGTGGATCTAGGAAACCCCATCTTCATCCTTGGGCTCGGGGCTACGCTGCTTCCCGCCGTGTTTATTGGCATCGTTGCTCTCTATGCGTTAACCAAACGCATACCGCCCTGGAGTTTGTCTTGGGTTGGCTTTGGTTTCATGGGCTTTGCCCTCTTTCTGAATATGCTGGGGGAGGAGCAAGCTGAAGTTGGGAAATACCTGCTCTCCGAAGTCGGGGATCTGCTTCTGCTTATTCTTCTCATGCTCATCGGGTTGGGATTCCTCATCGCCATCGGTTCGAGGGGCTGGCGACAGGCTGGGCTCTTCAGTCTTGGTCTGGCCGGCATGTTGGGGATCACCGTCTTTACCTCGATTGTGGCTGGACCATTCCTGCGTCATGATATCGCCCAATATGCTGTGGTGGTTGGGCTGCTGATGTCCACCCTCATCTACGTCTATATGCGTGGAACGGATCCAGTGCGCTTTGGCGTCATCGCCGGAGCTGGATGCCTAAATCTCACCCTGGCGGGGATCGCCAACAGCGTCTGGAACGCATCACCTTTTATGGAAGGCAAGCCTTCCCCAATCCTCCCCATGCTGGTCTTTTTAACGGCAATGCTCATCTCTGGACCCGTGATGGCGGTATTAATTCGACCCATTAAGAAGAACCTGCGCCGAGCTTGAACCCAACATCACCCGAATCGCTCCCGGGATTTGCTGGTACCCATTTCGAGGCTCACCCAAGACGCCACAGATAAATGGGACTTGGTCCTGAGTGCGTTTGATGGGGGAGGGGCGAGAGCGTAATCAAGCGGAGGGCTGTATTTGCAGATCCTGCTCATGCCCGTTTATAGGGGGATGATTTATCTAAAAAACCCCTCTTAGTTACTGAGGGGTTTTTTGTTTTCACTTTTTACAACGCTTATTTAGCTTTTTGCTCACAACGAAATCTAGGCCGGGCTTTCACCCATCCCCGGCGACGTATCGCGCACTTCATTCTGGAATATGAACCCCGGTCTCCATGGCGTTCCCAACACGGGAAGCAGCCAGCGATCGATTCCCCACCAGCCCGCAGTTTTCCAGGCCAGGATTAGAAATATGGCGATGGCGAGAAGGAGCGGGTTGGTGCTAACGGTTCCCGCTAGCAAGTAATTCATGTTCATAAAACCGCCAAAGAATGCAGCTATGCCGGTGAACATGCCCAGAATCAAGGCAATCCCAACAATCAGCTCTCCGTAAGCAACCATCTGACTCCAGATCCCGGCGTTGGGCAGGACCACGTTCCGTAAAAACCAGGCGTACCATCCCTGGACATCCGGGTGAGCGCCGCCGGTCTTCTCCAGCGCACCCTGCACGAACCCGGTTATGGCCACACCCGCGCTCTCACCAGTCCATACCGGATTGCCGATTTTATTCCAGCCGGCGATGAGCCACTGCCAGCCTGCATAGAGACGCAGCGGAATCCAAAGCCAAGCCCACTTCACCTCTCCAAAGAGCATCCGCGCGATCTTCGGATCCTCGAGCCTCTTAACAAAACGTCCTTGTTTCATATACTGCGATACGGTTGTCACGACTTCCTCCACAAAAAAGATTTATATATACCTAATTATATCCAAATAGCCTTAATAATTCATTAACAGCCCAATAGAAGTGTATGTGTTGGGGGAGTCCGTGCCGCATGAAAGGCACTTTGTATCTAAGGCGAGAACACGATTTCAACTGTGAGGTTCTTACAAGCGCTAACCGCCGCGGCGGCGACCCTGTCCACCGCCTTGGCCGCCTTTACCCGAACAGCGTGAAACACGAATGGCCGCCTCACCGACGGCCGGGCATTTGTACTCGCACATCCCGCAGCCGATGCACAGGTCGTGGATGACCACCGGGCGCTGAAGGATGCGGGTCTCACCCGTCGGAAGACGCGCTTCTACCAGTTCAAGCTCGATCGCTTTCTCAGGGAGTGGACAGACCTCCTCGCAGACGATGCACTCCTGCTCCTCGATCCACGGCAGGCAACGGTCCTTGTCTACCTCCGCTCGGCCGATGACTTGCTCCTGCTTGCGGACCAACGGGAGCGGGGGGATGGCCTCGACCGGACAGCTCTGACCGCAGGCGTTGCAGCCATAGTCACAGTATCCAAGTCGTGGGATCAGAACCGGGGTCCAGAACCCCTCGATGCCCGCCTCGGTAAGCGCGGGTTGGAGGGCGGCCGTAGGACAGGCGCGCATGCATTGTCCGCAACGCACGCATTGGGAATAAAATTCCTCAGCATTGGCTCCGGGCGGGAGAAGACTGAAGGGACGTTTGAGCTCTGGATCAACGGTTCGGATCAAGGCCATCCCGCCGAGCGCGGCGCCGAGTGTGACCAGGACCTGCCGCCGCCCTGGATCGTACGACCTCAAGGGATCGACGCTGAAGACGGGCGTGAAAGTCGTCGCCCCCAGCGGGCAATCATCCAAACATTCCAAGCACATCGTGCACTCACCGGGGTCGCTGGCATAATCTTCGGCGGGGTTAATCGTCCCCATCGGGCATGCGTCGGTGCAAAGCGTGCAGCCCACACAGCCCGGCGCAATCCGGCGGCGGAGCAGGGCAACCTTACTCATCAGGCCAAGAAGAGCGCCCAGTGGGCAAAGATAGCGGCACCAGAAACGTTCGGCGAAAACGTTGAGCAGAACGACGGCGATCAATAGGCCGGCGAAGAGCGCACTGGCTCGAGTTGTGACCGGAACAGGAGGCAGGATGAGCGGCCGCAGCAGCGCGTCGACTTCGAGGACCGGCGCTCGCAGCGCCGGCATCTGGTAAAGGGCAGTTTCTATAGCCGTAACGAGTTTATCCAGCGCTGGCCACACGCCCACGGCGAGACCGCGGATGAGAATGGTGAGTGGGTCGAAAATGAGAAGCGTCAGCCCGCCCAGAAGCGCGCCGAACAGCGTCAGCAGCAGCATAGCGTACTTAACGCCGCGCCAATCTTCGCCTGGAATCCATTTCCTCTTTTTCCAACGATGCAGCGGGATCCAATCGAGAATTGTCCCCAGGGGACAAAGCCAGCCGCACCAGGATCTGCCCGTTACGAACGTCAGCGCAACCGTGATCAGCGCCACGGCTGAGCCGGCGACGAGGGCTTTCGTCGCCAGCAGGTTTACCAGCGCCAGGAGTGGATCAAGGCGCAGGAAGAGGTTCGTCGAAGAACCGGGGATTTTTTCGCCCCGAGCCATCACAAAAAGCGTAAGGAAGGCCAGCAGGGCGAGTGCTTGAATGAGCTTGCGCAAGGAAGTCCATGGGCGGGAGAAAATCCGGCGCCTCTTTTTTGAATCAGGCGCCAACGGCGATCTCCTCGATTTTCATCGTTTCGAGGTCCGCTCGCCCAAGCCCCTTGACCAAACCGGAGACGATGTAACTGAGATCGGTCGGCTGGAGGCCGAACAAGGTTGCTGCGTAACTGTCCGCGGCCACAATATCTGGACTGGCGATGACGGTGTCTATTTTTTGGACGTCGCTCAGACGTCCACCTGTCGGTCCGCTGGCGCGCAGGATCCTCACTGCGTCGATGATCGTGAGGGCAGGGCGCACACGGCTCGCTAGGTCGGCCAGCCGCTGCCCAAGGTTGCCGTGCATATATGGACGATCGCGGATGACGCCCATCAGGTTCTTCATGCCCAGCGTCAGGCGAGCCAGGCTGTGGTGCTTGGCGATGGGTACGTTGATGACGACATCCGCTAGGAGTACATCCTCATAGATTTGGCATTTTTTCAAATCGAGGGCATTGGGGATTTCGGTTTCGACAAATTTCAAGAAGCGGATCGGTTCCATTTCACCGCCTGCGGCGTGGACCTGCTCCTGGATGCCGCTGCGGCGGTAGGCGGATTCAGAATCCCCGCCGAAAGGAAAATCCATCACCCGCACGCGGCCGGCGCCAGCTTCAAGGCAAAGACGGACGATCTCTCCGACGACCCACGGGTTGGTTGTTGCTGCATACTCGTAGGTCCGGTAATCGACGCAAGCGTTGGGTTTGATGATTACTTCGTCGCCCGGGCTGACGAAAAGTTGCATGCCGCCCAGGGCGGCAACCGCTTGGCGCACGAGCGCCTCCGGCTCACCGCCGCGAGCTACAGCTATGTGAGGGTGATCATTCGGTGTCGCTGTCTGCTCAGATGTAGTTTTCTCTGCCTGCGCTGGAGCGCTAGAAGGTTCAACATCGGTAGGTTGGGTGGGCTGCGCAATGGGCAGCGAGGTGGACTGCAGGGAGTGGGGTTCTTGCCTTCCACAGGATGCCAGTAATGAACCGCCGAAGACAGCGCCCATTTGTATCGCCATCCATTGCAGGAATGCTCGCCGTGTTTTGTTTCCCATCTCGCTGCTCTCCTCTGTCGCCGTCGTTGGCAGTGTGCGGTGGGGTGTGACTTTATTGCAGGTCAATTGCGATGTCAAATTGATCGGGCACCTGTCATGGCGAGGAAAGAAGTAACGTGGCCTCTCAGCGCAAGAATGGAGGAGATTGCTTCGCTTCATTCGCAATGATACAAAAAATAAGGCTCTTCCCGTCCTCGTCCTTGCTAATCTCATCAAGGGTTCGTGTCCTCCAAAGTCCCATGCAGTTTGTGAGGCGAAGTCCCCAACCAAGGGAAGATGTAGGCCGACGCATGGGTCGGCTCCTAAGCGTACGGTGGATTGTAGAGGCGCACCCATGTGTGCGGTGGATATCCAATCAACTTTAAGCGGACCTGCCTGAACAAATGGGTGTTTGCCTCTTCGTGCCCTTTCGAGAAGCTTGTAAGGTAGACGTCTTTTGTGCGAGTCCCAGACCGGGGAAGTTGAACGATCACGATTGTTTTAGACCTGAGGATGTGCGATGATGGAGGTAGCATTGCAGTGGGGTATGTCGTTATGGAGGTGAGATTGTGTTGAAGCGCATATTAGGAAAGAGTGGTCTTGAGGTTAGCGCACTGGGTATGGGCTGCTGGGCGATCGGTGGACCATGGACTTGGGCTCAACCAGGTGAAGAACCTTACCCAGCAGGATGGGGCCAGATTGATGACTCCGAGTCAATCCGCGCCATTCATGCGGGTTTGGATGCGGGGATCAACTTCTTTGACACGGCTGCCAATTACGGTGCTGGTCATAGTGAAACGATACTTGGGGAGGCCCTCAGCGGACGGAGGGACAGCGTTGTCATCGCCTCCAAATTCGGGCGCATTGTAAATGAAAAGGAAAAAACGGTGTACGCAGATAGCTCCCAGATCCTTCCGAATGTTCGTCGGGATGTGGAGAACAGCCTCCGCCGTTTGGGCACGGACTATATTGATATCTACCAGCTTCACGATGGGCAGTATGATGCGCAGCTGGCGCTTGAACTGCGCGAAGTCCTCGAAGATTTGGTCGGAGAAGGTAAGATGCGTTGGTATGGCTGGAGCACAGATTTGACGGATCGGGCACGTGTCTTTGCCGACGGTAAGCATTGTACAGCTATCCAATTTCAACTAAACGCCTTATACGATAACTTGGAAATGCGCCAAATTTGCGATGCATTCAACTTGGCCGGGATTAATAAGGACCCTCTCAATAGAGGCATCCTGACCGGTAAATTTACGACCAAATCCACATTCCCGGTCGATGATATTCGTTCAAGGACTAATTTTGAGGACGATCAGATCTCGAGACGTTTAAATGCGGTTGAGGGCATGCGAGAGGTGCTCACTTCAGGTGGACGCACAATGGCGCAAGGTGCGCTTGCTTACATCTGGGGGCTGGATGAGCGCATGATCCCCATCCCTGGCTTCAAGACAGTAGAGCAAGTACTTGAGAATGCCGGGGCGATGGTTAAGGGCCCTCTAACCGATGACCAAATCCAACAAGTGCAGAAGATCGTGGAAGAGTATGGACTCGAATGAGCTTTCTGATTCGGGACATGCGCTGATTTTTGAGGAGGCAAGGAAAGAAACATATGCAAGTTGGAATCTGGAAAGAGGATTGCGATTTCTGAACACTGGAATGGACCCCATGATAATCCTTGGACGGCGTATGGCGAGCTGATGAGCCTGGAAGGAGACGATCTATGCAGAACGATAACCCAGATGTCATCCTGAGCCTGAAAGGATTACAGAAATCCTATGGAGATCTGGTTGCAGTTAAAGACCTATCCTTGGATGTCTACCGCGGCGAAGTGTTCGGTTTTTTGGGACCCAACGGCGCGGGAAAAACTACAACCATAAAAATGATCTGCGGCTTGCTGAAAAGTGATGCCGGCGAGATCTTGATTAACAACCACTCACTGAACGAGCATTATCGGCAATGCAAACGAATAATGGGTCTCTGTCCTGAGGATCTGGTTATCTGGGAATCACTGACCTGCCTCGAACAGTTGGAGTTTATTGGCCGGCAATACGACCTCAGCAGAGACGCCGCCAAAAAGAAAGCCCGGGAATTACTGGAAATTTTAGGGCTGATCGATAAGCGCAACACAATGGCCAAGGAGCTTTCAAGCGGGATGAAACGCCGCCTGAACATAGCCCTTGCCCTTGTCCATGACCCGGAGATATTGATCCTCGACGAACCTCAAGCCGGACTCGACCCGCAGAGCAGGATACTGGTTAGGGAGTATATTCGTTCACTGTCAAAAAGAATTACCGTGATCTTAACTACCCATGACATGGACGAGGTGGACAAATTGGCAGATCGGGTGGGGATTATTGACAACGGGCAGATGTTGGTGCTCGATACCCCGGAAGGACTCAAGAGTCGGATTGGAGCGGGAGATATTCTCGAAATCAAAATCACGGCAGGGCAGGATGATAAATTAGACAATCTAAAAGCGGCGTTACCGGAGTCGCTGCGCGATTTTACCTATCAAGATCAGACCCTGCGCCTTGTGAATGTTGACGCTATGGGTGTGCTGCCGCTGTTGTTGGAAACAATCCAGCACACCCCAATGGAAATCCTGGATATCAGCGTCCGCAAGAAAACGCTCGAAGATGTTTTTATCGATTTGACCGGCAGGAGACTGCGGGAATGAGAATTATCAGCCTGTTCAGGAAGACATGGATCGAAAATATCCGCGATTGGAAGATCTTGATCCTTACGCTGACGTTCGCGCCATTGTTCGTACTGCTCATGTATTTCTATGTTGGGGAGTCGACCCAAAGGGCATACCGAGTTGTGATCATCAATCATGATGCCGGTGTGTCAAGGGTTGATCGTGGTGATTTCAACGCGGGATCAGATTTGATATCAGAGATGACGAAGGTACAAGACGCGGATGGACGGAAGATCATAGAAGTAACGCAAGAATTGACTATGACCCCAGCCCGTAAACAGCTGATGAACAATTCTGTCGATCTTGTGGTTGAAATCCCGGAACGGTTTTCGGAAGTCCTCTTGAGCTACAGCCAGGGGGATCAACCGGCTCCTGTGGTTATAAAAACGTACGGCGATCCAACGAAGGCAAATTACATCATGGCTGCTGTCTGGAGTGACATGATTACATACGAATATGCGGCAGCCGCAGCGGGTTTGAAAAGCCCGCTGGAAATTCAAGTGAACACGGTCAGCGGTAAACAGGCGTTGAATGAGTTTGAGCTATATGTTCCAGCTTTGCTGGCGCTGGCTTTAATCATGTTGATGTTTACCGCAGCGGCCTCGCTAATCAAAGAGAAGGACAAGGGAACCATCATCCGTTTGCGTTTATCGAATATGACGACCTTCGAGTGGCTTATGGCGGTGAGTCTGACTCAGGTCATCATTGGCATGCTGGCATTGGCGCTAACTTTAGCCACAGCCGTCGCATTGGGCTACCGGACATCAGGTTCATTGATCGCCGTGTCGATCGTCGGTCTTCTCTCGTGCTTATCAATTATCGCCATCAGCCTCATCGTCGCCGCATATTTACGGACGATATTCGACCTTTTGACGATTGGTTGTTTTCCGTTTTTTATCCTCATGTTCTTTTCGGGTGGCATGTTTCCTCTTCCGCCTTTGCGACTATTCATGGTAGGTGATCGAGCCATCAATATCAACGACCTGTTGCCAACCACCCATGCAATAAATGCAATGAGCAAAATCCTTAACTTTGGCGCCGGCTTGAGTGACGTCGTATTTGAGTTGGGTGCCATCGCTGTCCTGACGATCGTGTTGTTCGCATTCGGGATTTGGCTGTTCACAAGACGCCAAATGCGGGCGGTTTCCTAAATAAATCGGACAGTGTGGATCTGTCGCGTGCCTCCCAGATCCCTGGTTTCACAGTCACAAGTAAGAACCCCCTGCCGAGAACGATTGTGGGATGTCCGCTGGAAATGTAAAAACGCGTTGTCTGTTTGTTGTCCGATAGATGTCCTTCAATTGAGACAGATTCATGGTATCAATATTTGTGGTGAGGTGTGAAGTCGTTCTACAAGTGCGTCGATAGGAGAGACGTCATGGAAGATTCGCAGGAAACTCCCCAGAGAGCGCGTGATTTCGGCTTACCCGATTACTTCGACATGCAGGCCGCGATGGGCCACACCAAACATGTGGGAGGTTGGACCGCCACCCTGGAGTTGGCGCAGATTTGCCGCCTTCGAGAAGGACAAGAGCTTCTTTATGTTGGTTGTGGGGCTGGTACAGCCGCTACCAAGATTGCGATGGAATATGAATGTCGCCTCGTTGGTGTTGACCTGCTTGAGACGATGGTTGAGAGCGCACGCGAGTGGGCGGAGCGCAGAGGAGTTGCGGATCGGACGGAATTCCGGATTGCCGATGCCCAGGACCTTCCCTTCGAGGGCAATCGCTTTGACGTCCTGATCTGTGAATCGGTTAACACTTTCGTTCCAGATTTGAACAGAGCGGCGCGAGAGTACGTACGTGTGATAAAACCTGGCGGGTATGTGGGCTTGAACGAAGCGGTGTGGGTCGATACTCCACCCGAGGTGGGCTCTGAGGTTATGACGGCATTAACCGGTCAGAATCTCCGCACTTCAGAAGAATGGATAGCGATGCTCGAGCGAGCGGGATTGGTCAATCTTGTCCATAGTGAATATGCGGTCGAGATGAAAAAAGAAGCCCGTGCTCAACTCGGGTTTCTTAGTTTTGGGGATTACATGCGGGTTCTCGGTCGATTCCTGTCTAGATCCCTTTTTGATCCGGGCACGCGAAAATTAATGCGTCTCGCCCTTTCTGAGCCAAGGGCGATGTATGATTACATGGGTTATGGATTGTATGCTGGACAGAAGCCGGCGGATGGAGAACTCAATTAGGAGAGGAGTTGATTGAGGTGCAGAATATGTCTCCGGAAGATCGAACGGCGATACTCAAATGGTGCATCCAGTCGGCAGTCGGTCTAGCATGTTACGCAGCGATACTATCCCTGGCTGCGGGGCGGTTGGATTGGTTGTGGGGCTGGGTTTTCATAGGCTTGACTGCAATTTTCATGGCAAGCCACGTCGTGCTCCTGGTGCCCTTCAACCCGGGATTGCTGGTCGAGCGCGCTGGAGGGTTGCGGCAGGAGGGTGGTAAACGATGGGATCGGTGGTTGGCAGCTCTTTCAGCAGGCGTTTTTCCTTTCGCGTCGTGGATTGTCGCCGCGCTGGATCTTCGCTTAGCTTGGTCATCCCCCAAACCTTTGGCGGTTCATCTAATAGGAACGGGAGCGGTGGCTCTGGGATTTGCGCTTTTCATGTGGGCGATGGCCTCCAATGCCTTCTTCTCCGAGGTTGTCCGCATCCAGGAGGATAGAGGACATCAGGTGGCTACTGATGGGCCCTACCGTTTCGTACGCCATCCCGGTTATACAGGAGCAATCCTGTCCTTCTTGGGTACCCCTCTCCTCCTCGGTTCGTGGTGGGCATTCATCCCGACCGTAATTGGCATAGGAGGGTACGTATTAAGAACCGCGCTCGAGGATAGGACGCTGCAGCTCGAACTGGAGGGTTATCGAGCGTATACCGAACGGGTCCACTACCGGTTGATCCCGGGGATGTGGTGAGCATTCGGGGTTGCCCTCGACTCTCGATATTTCTCTAATCATGAGCCGATTCTCTCATCGTGAACACGCAGAGTTGTCTATGAGCTCCTATAAACCACTTCGCGCAATTTGGGTTTTTTTCGTAGTGGGCTTAATAACTTTCTTTCTCTTAGCCGCCTGTAAATCGGAGAATCGAGTCTCACAAGAACTCACGTCTGAAAACGTAGAGGCTTTCGCCGATGAGTTCTTCGCCAAGGCGATGAGGGAGCATCACATCCCCGGGCTAAGCCTTGTCGTGGTTAATGACGGCGCGATACTGATAGCGAAAGGGTACGGATTAGCAAATCGCGAAACGCAGACTCCCATTGACCCTTATGCAACAGTGATGCGCATCGGTTCAATCTCAAAGCTTTTTGTAGCTACAGCGGTGATGCAGTTGGTGGAGCAGGACACACTCGATCTCCATCAAGACATCAACCAATACCTGCAGGGCTCGCAATTCATAGTGGATAATCGCTATTCCGAGCCCGTCACACTCGCCCATTTACTCACTCACACCAGTGGGTATGGTGAGACATGGCAGTCCAGCACTAGTCCGGAAGAGTATCCATCGTTAGGTGATTACCTCGCTGAGAATATGCCGGACCGTCTAGCCCCGCCAGGTGCTGAGTGGTGCTATTCAGGGCATGGCATGGCTTTGGCGGCATATGTAGTGGAGGTCGTTTCAGGTGAGCCTTTCGACCAGTATGTCCAGACTCACATCCTGCAGCCACTGCAGATGGATCACAGCCGCTATGTTCTCGATAGTTCGTTGCCGCATGGTCTTGCCCAAGGCTACGCCTATGAAAATTGGGAGTATGAACCTCAGCCCATGGATTATTATGGCGATTACCCCGGTGCCAGCTTGGTGGCAACCGCGGGCGACATGGCAAAGTTCATGCTCGTCTACCTCAATGACGGTTGCGTAGGTGATGGCTGTATTCTCAGGCCAGAAATCATCAAATTGATGCAGTCGGAGCAGATTCAGACTCAAGAAGGCGGTCACGCCTTTGGATTTGTCCAGGGATTTCGGAACAGTGAACGTCTCATCGGTCACAGTGGGGCAATCCGGGGTTTTGGTGCGATAGTGGATTTGATCCCCGGGCGGGATACTGGTTACTTTTTTGCATTCAACCTCGAGTGTTTGGACTCTTCAGCTTGCGAAATAATTCCCGAGTTTCGCACGGCGTTCATGGATCTTTTCTTTATTGAAGAAACACCTTGATTTGGTTTTTAGTCATAAAAAAAGAGGGAATTGCATTTTCTCTTATTCATGAGTGCCTGTTAGAAAAATAACCATTTAGGCCAGGGACTACCCATTTGTATTTCATCTTTAAGCCTTCGGTTGGAAGTGGACCTAGCGCTGGCTGTTCCTGGGTTCTAGATCGGTCCATATCTGATGGTACTTGCCGCTGACCGGATCGCGGGTTGGTTGCTCTGCTGATTCCACAATCTGGATGGATGACAGTCCCAGAGTCCCCAGGTATTCACGCAATCGCTGCGTGGCTATTTTTCCAACTTGTAGGTTTTCATACGGGGCTTCGATGCGTAGGTTCAATTCCGCTGGCGCGGTCTGAATGATCTGATAGCGTGTGACACCGGGGACCTCCTCAACTACCGTCGCCAGCGCCATTGGCAGAATCGGAACCGATTCGCCATCGGGCGTCTGAAGATAGAGGACATCATCCCGCCGACCTTCTACCTGGATGGCCGGCAGGGGACTCCCACAGGGGCATGGATCGGGATCCACGGTGATGCTGTCGCCCAGATCGTAACGGATGATCGGCTGCACCCGGTTAGCCAGGTTGGTAAGAAGAACTGTCTGCGAAGCATGGCCTGGTGGAACCGGCCGATAAGCTTCGTCGACAGGCTCCAGGATCACCCAGTCACTATTCACGTGGAGCCGACCGTGATCGCACGAATAGGCTATACCCATGAATTCTGATGCGGCGTACGTTTCCCGCACCGGACAGTTAAATGTACCTGCGATTTGATCGCGAGTTCCTGGTGTGAGCCATTCGGCGGCGGTGGCCACCAGAAGGGGGGAAATTTTGTGTCCCCCGACCACCTGCTGGTGTGCCAGTAGAGCCAGCGCAGTGGGGTAGCCGAACAGGATGGTGGGCTGATATTCATTCAACATGTTTACCATCTGGCGCATTGGCGTGAGCACCGAGTACGTTCGCAGGCGATTGGATAGCCAGGGGTTGAGCCCGCGGACGAGTTCTTTTACAGCGTCGCTGGCCCAGTGACCGCCGGTGGCAATCACGATCGCCGCGCGTAGGTCCCGGCGCAGGAAAGCCAAGAGGGTCCCCGTCGTCATCCAGGCTTTTATACCTCGCAGCAGGCCAAGCGCGGCGTAGACATTCAAGGCGCCGCTATCGTGGACGAAAATGCCGGGCTCACCGGTCGTCCCCGACGTAGTCCAGAGGGCATATTGGTCCAAATAGTAATCGCCGACGAGGTCTGTGTCGGTTATGAAGGCTTCTGCGCTGGCCTTGGTTACCCCTGGATCGGTGACCCAATCGTCAAAGCTCTCCATAAGGTCCGGCTTCGATACCGGAGGCAAGTCTTGAAGGTCACGGATGCCCTCGGGCAAGCTCGAGTAGAGATCCCCGTAGAAAGGAGACCGTGCACGTGCGAAGGCGATCAAGCTCGCCAGTCGGTTTTCACGACGAGCGGCCAGGGCATGTTCACCACCCCGATATGCGCGCCATACATCCCATATAGTGGACGGCAATCCGCTTTGGCTGGAGGTAGGATCATCATCGCGTGGCAAGAAGGGATTCTCCCTTGACTAAAATAGCCTGTGGATGATTCATGGATCCCGTCGTTTACTTCTTTCTCGCCGTGAGGTGGATGGTATGCGTGTCTTGGGAGGAGTTGTGTCGATAAAGGATTGTTTGTGTTGCCGGGTTAGTTTCATACGAGCCATCTGAGACCTCAACGTTGTAACCCTCGGGGTATTGATAATTGGGCACGAATATCTCCGTTGGCGCCTCAATCTCTGGGTCGTGATGGAACTCGAAGAAAAATACCTTCTTATCTATGTCAAATGCCATGCGCAGCGGCTTGCCGGCAACCGCTTTGGGGTAGGGTCGGACAACCGCCTCCAGTGCTCGACCACCCGAGTGGATATCCCTCGGGTCCGTCTGCTGATCACGGCTGAAGATGGACAGATCCTCACCGTTCCATTGATCCCCACGCTCGTTGGTGTTGTCGGCGGTGTAGTTCCAGAGCGTGTAGCTGAGCAGATTATCCTCCATCGCCCGCATGCTGCGATCCATCGCTTGAATCTGGTCCCGATAATCTCCGGTACGGTAGGCACGCCTTCCCTTGAGGTCGAAGGGGATGCCAAACTCGCCAATGAGCGTCGGCACTCCTCCAAAGGACACTTCAGCTGTTTGTTTGAAACTTGCTACTTGATCGGAAAAGGACCGGCGGATCCGCTTCGAACCGAAGATCACTTCTCCTGTGCGGAAATCGGCGGCGAGGGTGGAACGAAAGCTCTTCGTATAGAGCACAATCCCGTCGTACCAGTGGGGTGCGAAGACAATATTTGGGGCGTCTTGCGTTCCCCATTTCATTGAACTGTGTCTCGGCTCGCTCTCGATGAAGATGATCGCCTCGGGGGAGATAGAACGGATCGCCGCTGCGTAGCGGTTGGCGAAAGGTCGGTAGTAATCGTTGGAAAAGTCAATCCTTCGACCGTGAACCTTTATGAAGTGAAGTGGACGCAGGAGTCTCGGTTGGCCATTCGCGTCCAAATCCCAGACTCCATTACGACGCCATACACATTCGTGGTCCGGCAGCCAGGCGTTAACACCGGATGAGTTAACCAGCTCAGAATCAACTTTGCGCTCGCCAGTGATCCCTATTTTCCAAGTACCGACCTTCTGAGCGATCCCGGATCCAAGGAGCATCGACTGGAACGGGCTGGGACTCGAGCCAAGCTTGACCATCCCACCGGGAGCATTCAGGTCCTTGAAGCCAATATATCCAGGGAGCGGTTCGTTCATTGTGTCATACCCGATCACGTTGGTAAGTCCGCTCAACTTTTTTGCAACCTGAGCCAATGCCTCGATGTAATGGCGCTGCAAATAGTCTTGGATGGGCACACCTTCCACTTTGGTCTCGGGCGCGAAATCGTTCCCCCCGAAGAAAAGTGAGAACATCGTCGCCGCGGCCAGTTTGCCGCTATTGCTCGGCCAGATCATGCGCGGAAATGGATCGCCGTGGGTCTGGTGCACAACCGCTGCGCCAGTCCCCTTGAATTTTGTGATGTCAAGCCCAACAACCTCGAAGGTCCAGCCAGGTGCGCCATCGCCACCAGAGAATCGGCTCCAGACATCCTGATGTGGATCGATGAAGACGTCGATTCCATGTTCGGCTGCTTTTTCAACGATAGCTCGGGTGTATTCCAAATAGGCCTGGTCATATAGGCCCGGACCTGCATGCTCGATCGCCTCCCAGGTGACCAATAGGCGCAAGCAGGTGAATCCCCACGAGTGTAGGCGGGTGAAGTGCTCATCGGCTTCTTCAAGGGGGAAGGGGCGACCGACGAAGGAGATATCTCGATGGTTGAAGAAACGATCGCTAATATGTGTCGCACCGTCAGGGCGGAAGGGAACTTTCGAGCTCCCGCCCAGATTCACCCCACGCAGCATCAATGTACGTCCATGCTCATCCTTGAACCACGGCCCATCGAGGTGGATTGGAGTCATCGTTTGCCTCTCTTGATTGATTTGTGCTTGCAAAGATCGTCTGATTACGCTTAGTTTACAACAGTCTGGTTATTGCGTTCGCTATAAATGTGCTTTGAAGATCTGCTCATCAATGTGGGTGTTGAGTTGAGGTAAATACCATGGTGAGTGTTGTCACCATGATCATGAAAGCATAACCTCGTGACACCCTTCTCATTTTAATGAATATTGAATGATTAACTCTTGAGAGGTAAATCCGCAACGTTTACCACTTTGTAAAAGATGCGGAGACTCTCGATATCGAGTATGCTGGTCCTTTACCGATGTGTACGTTAGCGAGGGGAGGTGTCGGCACAATCTCAACCTTAAAGATATCCGAAGTCACGTAATCCTAAGGAGGAAGTTATGTCCCAGGAATTTGTGTCCCCTCCGCCAATGCAATCTGCTGCTTCACAACCCTGGAATGAGGTTTGGATCAGCGCCATCACAAGACCGTCCGTAGAAACCTTTGAAGATTTTATACGCTACCCGGATGCAACAGCTAACCGAGGCTATAAATGGATTCTTATCGCCGGCCTTGTAGCATCCATTTTGGCTTTCTTAATTAGCTTCGCCATTACGAGCCTCTTCGGAGGAGGAATATCGGATTCCTATAACCTCACAAGTCTCTTCGGTAGTTCAATTTTCTTGATTATCTGCATGGCTCCACTTTCGGCAATACTGGGTGTTGTTGGGCTCATGATAAGTGCAGGGATTACGCAGTTCTTTGCGAGTGCCCTGGGTGGAACAGGTACTTATTCCAAACTCGCCTATGCTTTTGCTGCGTATTATGCTCCATTATCCATTGTCACGAGTTTGTTGAGTGGTATTCCTATAATCAATTGTCTTGCTTTGCCGTTGGGTTTATATGGCATCGTTCTCAACGTGATTGCCAACAAAGCAGTAAACCAGTTTAGCTGGGGTAAAGCGATCGCATCAAGCGTTGTGATCCTGGCGGGGATACTCCTTCTGGTTGGCGTATGCGTGATCGTTGTTCTCGCTCTGTTAGGCCCAGTGATTGGGAATGTGTTTTCGAATATCATTATGGATATTTAAAGTCCATTGACATTATGCCCTGCAGATGTTTTCGTGGGGTCTAAACGAGCTTAACCTTGCCCTTAGGACCTATCTTGCGTAATGATCCATGAGAGCAATTAATCACGAACTGGATTAGTGGCTAAAAGGCAAGGTTCTGCATTCTTGGACGCTTGATCTGTGTGAAATCGGGTTATTTTTCGCGGTAAGCTCAGGACATGTTTATCCTTAGTCATATTCCCGGGCTTTCAACCGCAAGGTGTACTCGCGAAACATGAAAGGGATATCCCATGTCAGAAAAAGAGAATAATTCAGGCGAGAAAAATGAATCGGGGATGACCATAGGCGACATGGATGATTCTGTTTACCAGGGCGCGGAGCGGAGAAGCGGGCGTGATCGGCGCTCTGGAAAAGACAGGAGAAAATTGGACGAAAGCTTCGAAAAAGATAAGGATCGTAGAAGCGGCAAACAAAGAAGGTCTGGAAAAGATAGAAGAAAATCAACTTGATCTTTATGATCTCATCCAATACGTGGAAATCAGGGATTAGCTTTAAATCCTCCCTCGAGTTTGGACTCCCCTCAAAGTACTGACCTCGAGAAACCCACGACACTCGAGGATCAACTTCTGATACCCGATGGAGCTCCGTTGGCATACACCGATTCGTTTTCAGGTTTACAAGCAATAAGGTACGGATCAAGCTTGACAGAGTGCTTGTGGCATTGTAAAATAGAACACTTGTTCTAATTTGACGATGAGGCATGTACATTTCAGGGAGCAACTGGGCCATCCCCCTGAATATCTTGTGAGAAGATATTTGACGGAGCAGGTGCTCTCATAGATATCATAAGGGAGATTGTGTTTGAATATGGTGTACGGAATGCAGTCTGTGGATCAAGGATCGAAGCGTGTGCTAGATCATCTCGGTAAGGGTTACACGCTAACAGCGAGTATAGATTAAGGAGCAGCGCTATGACCTACATGTGTGAATTCAGCAAACGATCTACGCAGCCTACGATGTGTGTGAGGACAAGGTCCGCAGTCCAGGATCTACCTGAAATCTTGGGCAAGGTTTACGGAACGATCGCGCAATACTTCGGCTCCCAGGGCCTCCAGCCGATAGGTCCTCCCTATGTGGGTTACTTCAATATGGACATGCAGGATTTAGATCTCGAAATTGGCTTCCCAGTAGCAAAGACAATACAGGGTGAAGGTGATATTAGTACCGGCGAGATTCCCGAGGGAAATTATGCCACTAGCCTGTACACTGGACCCTACAGTGAGATTGGACCAGCGTATACCGCGCTGACCAAATGGGTGGAGGAACAGGGCTATAAATCAGCAGGAGTCGCTTACGAACTATATCTGAACGATCCTGCCCTTACGCCACCAGAGAAACTCCAGACCCAGATTCTCTTCCCTCTAGAGAGTGTGTAGCTCCAGGGGAGGAGAGCGCCCAGGGTACACCTGTGTTTCCATACGTCATTGGGCAGAAGAGGCAGGAGGATTGTTTGTCCATCAAGTGACAAGCAGGCACAAGGGTCAACTCTGCAGGCAAAGGGAAAAAGTTAGGGCGCACTGTTTAGTGCGCCCTTTTATCACTCAGCAGCAATTACCTGTGTTGCCATCAATGTGAAATCGCCACATATCCGCTCTCGGCAACAGCAGCCTGTCCTTCTGCTGTCTGCAGCCAATCCAGCAACAAGCGCGCTGCACTTTCCTGGGGTGCATCCCCCCTTATGACCGCATAGACCTCTGTAGTTAGAGGGTATGACCGGTCGGCGATGTTCTCAAAAGTCGGATGAACGCCGTCGATGGCGATCATTTTCACGCGCTCGAGTGGAAAGATGAATGCGGCGTAGAAATAGACCGAATAACCGATGCCCAGAGGATCATCGCTGAGCGCATTAATCGGTCCCATCATCGAATCGAGGATCATATCCGGCGACTCAATTATGGGCGCACCGCGCATGACCAGGCTTTCCATCAACTCCTGGCTCCCTGAGTTGCGATTTCTTTGGTAGGTGTGGATCTCGTCAAGCGAACCACCGAGCTGCCGCCACTCCGTAATTTCTCCCGTATAAACGTTGCGAAGGTTATCCAGAGAGATGTCATCGACGGGATTCTCGCCGTTTAGCACGAACACGAATGCATCCAGGGCAATGGGTTTCAATTCGAGGTGTAGATCAACTTGCTCAGCAGCTAGCAGTTCGTCTTCAGAAGGCGGACGGGCTACGATGATGAAGTCCGCATTGCCTTCGATGAGATTCATATAAGAACCATGCGTGCCGCTATGCCAGAGGTTATAGATCCTTTCAACCCGGTCTGATGATCCTTCGAATGCGGGGTCGGGGACGATGCTCCGCGTCGTGCTGAAGAAGTCACCATCCAGCCAGATACAGGGAACATCCAGGATCTGGCAGGCAAGTGTGATCTGCAAAGGATAAGCCGATGTGGATCCATCCACGCGGGGATAGTTCTTTACACTGAGCTGCGATATGTCGACTGCTCTTGCTGTAGGGGAAATGGGTTCGGTAGCTTCCGGTTTGTTTGTTGGTGAAGCTGTTTGCGTTGCGATTGAGCCGCCGCAGGCGCTTACAAACAGCGAGAATGCTTCCAGTATGAAAAGCATGTTTTTTTTGTTCATTTCGACCTCCTGATTCGGTAGACGAAAAAGCTTGTGGTCTGCGTTTGGCGGAACTCCTGACGCGAGTTTCGATCGCATACGATTCGATCCGACCTTTTGATATCACGAGAATGTAACCATTTGATGGCAAAATCGGGTCAGGATTGGAGCAATGATATTTACCGTCTCAGATGCCGGTGAAAGAATGAATTTCATTTGATGTTTATGTGTTACTGAATCGGAGTTTCAGCCCACGAGTAGCCCTTGTGGACTCCATATGCGGATTTACCATCGCGGCCTCTGAGGAGGTTGGTTTGATAGGTTAATTGCCGCTTCCTAGACGACAGGAGCACAATGTGGTATGAAAGGCGTTTCTCGGCCTCCCCAGGAATAGCACGTGAACCATCCCCAGCTCTTTGCAGTAAATCCAGTACTGTGTAGACGATGAGATGGCAGACACGGGGGAAGGGGGATGACGGCGGAGATTGGGTAATTTATCGCAGGTAGGAGAGACGTATGTGGTTTGAATCGCAGAAAAAACGTATTGCCGGGGTCTACCAGGAATTCCCTCGCCCGTTCTGGACGCTGGTTGGGGTGACTTTCATCGATCACCTCGGTGGGGCGCTGCTCTTCCCCTTCTTCGCGCTTTACATCACCAGCAAATTCGGTGTTGGTATGACTGTAGTGGGACTGCTCTTCGCCGTGTTTTCGATATCGAGCTTCGCCGGCTCCTTTTTAGGCGGTGCGTTGAGCGACCGCATGGGCCGTAAGGGCATACTCATCTTCAGCCTGGTCTCAACCTCGATCAGCAGCGTACTTATGGGCCTCGTCAATTCCCTCTCGGCTTTCTTCTTCCTGGCGCTGGTGGTGGGAATTTTCACCGATACCGGTGGTCCTGCTCGCCAGGCGATGGTTGCCGACCTGCTCCCGGAGGAGAAGCGCGCACAAGGGTACGGCATCATCCGCGTGGTTTTCAATATTTCCGCGACCCTTGGGCCGGCCATCGGGGGTTTTATGGCTTCGCGGTCCTATTTGATGCTGTTCATTGCCGACGCGGTGATCAGCCTGATCAGCGCCTTCATCGTCTGGCGGGCGATGCCGGAGACCAAGCCCGAAACAAAACCTGGGGCGCCGCAGGAGAGCATGGGCGGCACCTTTAAAGGTTACTCCCAGGTGCTGCGCGATAAGCTCTTCGTTCTTTTCATCAGCGCAAGTGTATTGATGGTTTTTGTCTATATGAATATGGGCACAACGCTGGGTGTTTACCTGCGCGATTTCCAAGGCGTCGTCGAGTCGCGATATGGTTTGATCCTGAGCATGAACGCGGCTATGGTGGTGCTTTTCCAATTCCCCATCACGCGGCGAATTGAAAAGCTGCCGCCTATGTTGATGATGGCGTTAGGATCAGCCCTTTACGCCGTTGGATTCGCGATGTACGGTTTCGTATCTACCTATATCTTATTCCTCCTGGCGATGGTGATCATTACGATCGGGGAGATGCTGGTGGCGCCGGTGGGGCAGGCCCTGGTGGCCTATTTCGCGCCGGAGGATATGCGCGGGCGCTATATGGCCATCGCCGGTTTCTCCTACGGTATCCCTTTCGCGATCGGTCCGTTGCTGGCGGGATTGATTATGGATAATACCGATCCACGCGCCCTGTGGTGGGCAGCCGGAGTCATTGGCATTATGGCTGTGACCATGTTCGTCTGGTTGCATGGAAAACTACAAGCGAAGCCGGAAGCGGTGGAAATGATTGCGGAGCGGTAGGCTTATCGTTCTATCAACCTGGACAAAAGTTAGGTAATGCGTGGGGCTGCCCTTTTGGAACAGCCCCATTCCCGTGTGGGATTGTATGCTGAAGGCAGTTAATCTCCGGAAGAATCTTAGTGCGCTGGAGCTCAGTCCTATCCTGGAGGCAGAACGCGAAGTTTTCATTCGGTGGACTTATCCAGCATTTGAATGTTAAATAACACTAGGATTGAAGCACGAATATGTGCGCGGCGATTTTACTTACCGCTTCTTGGAACGGTTTATCGTTCGTGAATCAGGCGAGAGGGAAGAATGCGTGACTCATAAAATCACCCGGCGCGGATTTCTAAAGGCGTTTGGCGTCACAACACTCGGCTTAGGCGTTTCTTGTATAGCAGGATATGGATATGTCTTCTATGTCGAACCGCACTGGCTATCAATCGAACGCGTCGATGTGCCCATCAACGGACTACCCGAGGGATTTGATGGTTTCAAGATTGTCTGCCTGAGCGATATCCATTTGCATCCGTACACACAAATCGATTTCATCGAGAGAGTGGTCGCTAGCTCAAATAAATTGGCGCCCGACATCGTCTGTCTGCTGGGGGATTACGTATTCGCCAGCGCCGACTCGATCTACGAGTTAGCGCCTGTCCTCGCCGAGCTCGAATCCACACAAGGGGTATTCGCCGTGCTTGGAAATCACGATCTGTGGACGGACGCTGCTGTTGTGCGCTCAGGACTGGAGGCGGTTGGAATCCGTGTCCTGGTTAACGAGAGTGTGCCCTTGCGTCTTGGTGATGATGATCTGATCCTCGCCGGGTTAGACGACGGCTGGAGCGGCGAACCGGATCTCTCGCTGGCTCTAGATGGCTCGCCGCAGGACGCACCTGTGATTCTGATGCTGCATGAGCCGGACTTCGCCGATCACTATGCCCAAGACGGCAGAGTACGACTACAGTTATCCGGTCACACGCATGGGGGTCAGGTGCGGATTCCCGGCATCGGCAGTCCATTCCGGCCAGACTATGGGCGCAAGTACGCCGATGGATTGGTTGAGGTGACGGGCATGTGGCTCTACACAACGCGCGGGGTTGGGGTCATCGCTCCACCGGCGCGCTTCAATTGCCGCCCCGAGATCACCGAGATCACCCTCCTAAGCCGACAGTAATGGGAGTGGCATAAGTACGCGTTGTGAGGTAAATTCCCGAGGTAATTCACAATTAACGCAACGGATCCAGGAAAGAACTAACATATTAGCAAAAGGAGAATATTACATGAACATCTTGGTCTTTGGCGGTTCCGGAAAGATGGGGGCTGCCGTAGCGTGGGATCTCGTCCAACAGGAGGACGTTGAGACCGTTGGGCTCGTTGGGCGCCGGGAGGAGTCATTGGCGCGCACTCGCGATTGGATTGGAGATCCGAAGGTGAAGATCCATCCTCTCGATATTCATGACGTTGAGGCCACTGCAGCATTGATGGCTCAATACGATGTGGGGATTAGCACCCTACCGGATCGGAATACAAGCTACAAGGTGGTCGACACGGCTATCAAGCATGGGCTGCACTTTGTTGACATGCTCGAGGAATACCATCGCCGCCCTGATGCTTACGAGATTGAGGGGTTGGAATTGCCCGAAGGAATGACGCTTAATGAATACGGCGACTTCCTGCACGAGACGGCGATTGAGAACGGGGTTACGTTCTTGGACGGAATCGGGTTCGCGCCTGGGATCAGCAACATCATGACGGGGGAGGCAATTCGCAAACTGGATAAAGCGGAGGAAGTCGTCGCCCGCGTTGGTGGCATCCCCTCCAAAGAATCCGCCACACGCCACCCGCTGCGCTACATGATCACATGGGCGTTTGACCATGTATTGCGAGAGTACATGGTGAAGTTGAACATCATCAAAGGCGGCGAGGTTGTTGAGGTGGATGCAGCAAGCGAACTGGAGCGTTTCCAATTTCAGCAATTTGGTGTCGACGAAGCGCTTGAATGTGCGATCACTCCCGGCATGCCCAGTTTTATCTACTCTCGTCCGGAGCTCAAGGAATTTACAGAGAAGACCGTGAGGTGGCCCGGTCATTGGGAGGGTATTTATACGCTCAAGGAGTGCGGACTACTGGATCTCGAGCCTGTGGATTTCGCGGGTACCACAATCGTCCCCCGGGAATTCTTACTAGCCATGATTGGGCCTCGCCTCCAACCGCTGGAAGGGGATACAGATGTCTGCGTTATGTGGAACACAGTCGCCGGTATCAAGGATGGCAAGGCAACTGAGATTCACAGTTATATGTGGGATGAAGCGGATACCGAGACCGGTATTTCGTCGATGGCGCGTGTCACGGGCTTTTCGGCGGCGATCGGTGCGGCATTCATCGGTCGCGGCTTGATCACAGCGAAGGGCATCGTGCCTCCGGAAGATTGTTTTAAAGGAGAGGTGTTTACACACTTCCTGGAGGAGGTCAAGAAAAGGGATATTCACATCCTGGAAGAGATCGTCACCGTCGAATAACTTCAACCTGGGTGAAATCTGAGCGACTGCCATGTCCGACTACATGAGGGGCATGGCAGTGCTCAACTTGAGATAATCTCTTCTGCAAGTGGTGCGCAGACGTTCACCGACTATCGCTCTGAAGATTACATAGAAAGGGCTCATTATGTCCAGGCCGCGCGTATTTGTGACCCGAATCATTCCGGAAGAGGGGCTGGAGATGGTTCGCGCAGTGACTGATACCGAGGTGTGGCAAGGGGAGCTGCCGCCGCCGTATGACGTTATCTTACAGAAGATGACCAATGTGGATGGGCTACTTTGCCTGTTGACCGATACGATAGATCGCGATCTTATCCATGCCGCAGGTGAATCACTTAAAGTGATCAGTCAGATGGCTGTTGGCTACGATAATATCGATATCCGCGCAGCGACTGAACGTGGAATTCCCATAGGAAATACGCCGGGCGTCTTAACGGACGCTACGGCAGATTTCGCCTGGGCTTTGCTAATGGCTGCCGCTCGACGTGTGGTGGAAGCCGATAAGTTCACCCGGGATGGCCACTGGAAAACCTGGGGACCGACCTTGCTGCTGGGACCCGATGTCGCTAGAGCCACATTGGGGATTGTGGGTTTGGGGCGTATCGGTCAAGCTGTTGCGCAGCGCGCACGGGGTTTCCAGATGAGAGTTATCTATCATGACATCCAAAGGCGCCCTGACATCGAGGAGATGATGGGTGTCGAGTTCGCATCATTTGAGAGCTTGCTGCAAGAGTCCGACTTCGTCAGCATTCACACTGTACTGTCGGATGAGACGCATCACCTTTTCGGAGAGAAGCAATTTGATCTTATGAAGCCCTCAGGAATACTGATAAACACCGCGCGCGGAGCTATCGTGGATCCGGTTGCGCTTCATTCAGCGCTTCATAAGGGCAAGATCGCCTATGCTGCACTCGACGTAACCGAGACTGAGCCTATCCTGCCGGATGACCCATTGTTGGAACTCGAGAATATCATCATCACCCCGCACATCGCCAGCGCGAGCAAGCAGGCGCGTACCAGGATGGCGACGATGGCCGCAGAGAATCTGATCGCCGGTCTCGAGGGCGAAAACCTTCCCAATTGTGTCAATCCGGAGGTGTATACACTATCTTCTTGATAGGGCATTAACGCAGGTTCGAGCAGGAGGTTTCTAAGTCTGGGCCGACACATGTGTTGGCCCCTGCGTTGTTAGACTGTAATTTCCAAGGGAATCTAATCCGCCTAAGCGCTTGGGTGCCCGTCAGTCACCAACGGCTAAGCCTCAATAGTCTCTGGGGAGGGCGATTGATGTGCATGCCCACTTACAAAGGATCAGAACGAAGGATTCACCAGAAATAAGACCTAACTCCCTTTCTCCACAAAACGCAAGTATTTCGGCTTGGCAGCATCTCGGTTGGCATAGACGCCGCGATATTCCGGTGGGAGCAGCGCCGCCATTTGAACCATGATCTCGTCTAAGATCTCCTGGCGCATGCGCCGGTCAACTCGCGTGCCTCCTGTGTCCAAGCGAAAAGGACGACCGACGGCGAAGTGAAAGGGCGTGCGCCGAAGCCGGCGCAGGTTGCGCTGCCAGTGCGCGTCCCCCCAGTGAACTGCGGGCTGGATCGGCGCTTCCGTTTGCAGCGCCAGTAAAACAACACCTGGCTTGCCCTGCCCTAGGCGACCGTCCGCGTTGCGCGTCCCCTCCGGCGCTATTACGAAGATGTCCCCAGCATGGATCCGGGAAATTGCCTGCCTCAACGCGGAGCGGTCCATTTTGCCGCGTTGGACGGGGATACCATTGAGCGTATTAAGAAACCAGCGCATCCAAGCGCTCTCCAAGCGTTTAGCGGCGAAGAACCCGCTGATGGGTCGCGGTTGGAGGTGTAAATATAGGATGGGGATTTCGAGTACGTTCACATGGTTTGTAATAAGGATCAATGGACCGCGCGCCTGTACATGTGCTATCTGGGCATCATCGATGCGGCAGATCGCGCTTGTCAGGACGTCGAGGAATTTCAACACGAGTATTTGGCTCAGGCTCATTTCATCTCTCACGGAAGAGGGCTGACGACTTCAAGCGCTTTGGGGTGAATTTCGATGCGCAGTTCTGTCCCATCGACGCATAGGATCTCGCCATCCGTTTGAGCCGGAAGGACGCCTTCCAGGGCTTCGATGTTGATCCTAGCTCCCTTGCCGGTAATGATTTCTTCCTGCGTTGCCTGCGTGCCGCGCAGGAAGTGGGGGATCAAGCTTAAGATCCGCCTGCGGCTGACCTGCCGGGCGATACAAAGATCAAACAATCCATCCTCAACCGAGGCATCCGGCGCCATCCAGAACCCATCCCCCAGTCGCTGACCGTTCATAATGGAAACCATCAGGGTTTCCAGCGTGAGACTTTTCTCGTCGTAAGCCAGCCGGATTTCAGGCCCTCGATGGTATAGGAAAATGGTTTTCAAGATCGCGATGAGGAAACTCAAGAAGCCGCCAAAGCGCGGCAGCTTGGCGGTCTCAATGGTGGCAACGGCATCGAAACCCACGCCGACGCAGTTGCCGAAGTAGCGCCCTTGAGGGAAATTGCCGCCATATACACGGCCCAGGTCGATCCGCCGTCGATGATCCGCTACGAGCACCTCAACGGCTTTCTCAAGATCTACCGGAACGCCAACGGCATGGGCGAAGTCGTTCCCGCGACCAAGGCTCAAAACGCCCAAAGCAGGATTATTACCTTCCGTTTCGCGCGCTTCCATCAAGCCGTTGATCACTTCGTTCGATGTGCCATCACCTCCGGCAGCGACTACAACATCAGTGCCAGCACGAGCCGCCTCGGCAGTAAGCTCAACGGCATGCCAAGGTCCCTCTGTACAAGCCAGGTCGTAGTCCAGGTTGTGGTGACCTAAAAGATGATGGATTTTCGGGAGTTCTCGTTTCCCGAGCCCCGACCCAGAGTGGGGATTGAGGATGATTTTATAGGTAAGGGTCATTTGCTCTCTCAGCTTGAATAGCGGTCGTGAACCAGACTTTCCGCCCGGTCCTGGCTGTAACGCTCAACAGGAGCTCCTAGATAATTGGGCTGAAAGTGTGTAGGTCGTCCCGATCAGGCTTCATTGTCCAGGATCTTGAGCATCCCTACAGCGTTGCTCGTGCCTTCTCCAGATCGTCGACACCGATGACGAGATCCATATTAGCGGTCAGATAGAGTAGGTCAAGGTTTATCCCAGCGTTAGCCAGCTTTCGGGCGATATTGCCCAGCTCTCCTGGCCGGTCGACGATGTTCACAACGAGAACGTCACGCTCAGCCTGGACATTAAATCCTGCCTGCTCGACTGCGCTGCGTGCGGCTGCAGCGTCTTCAACCAATATGTGAAGAACTCCCACCCCCTCGCATGAAACTCCGCAGATGCCGTTAATATTTACAACCGACTTTCCCAACGCCTCGCCCAACTCAGCCAATGCACCTGGATGATCTTCTAAATGGATGGTCAGATTTTTCGCCATGGTCTCCTCCTTGGCTTCAAACACACTGGGTGATCCATTACGAAAACGTGAATCCATTGTTGCACAATTATGCCCGATTACCAACCACTAGGTATTAAACCAGATTCAGAGTTATGTGAAAAATTGAGTATAGGTATCATGAAATAAGAATTTGCTTTGCAACCTTTGCCTAAGCACCCGTGTATACCTAGATAGGAGAAACGAACCGCACAGAGAACATACATCCTGTTGTAGGATGGATGAAGTTAAAGAGTCTTCGAACTTTTGATTCTTTGGGATGGATGGGATGTCGGATATAAGAAAGGTATTCGTTTTCACGCTCTGCCTCGGCGCTCTCCTGCTCGGCTCATTGGCTTGTGGCGGGAGTGTTCGTTCATCACAACCCGACGATGATGGGATCGGGCAGGCCCAACCACAACCTGCCCCGCAGGCTACGGTAACGCCATTTCCCACACCTCCACCGCCACAACTCGTACCGCCAGCCCCTCCGGAGGAGGGTGAGCTTGCAGCCATCGTCCGCTATGCTAATTCGATGCAACCTCTGCTCGCTGATGCGGGGGCAATCTTGAAGCGCGACGGCGAGATCCTCAAAGCTTCGGAGGAGGGGAACGACGCCGTGTTGTGCGATGGGAGGCTTGAAGCAGATAACGAGTTAATGACAGGGATCATCACCGATATACGTGGGGTTCAACCTGCGCAGGATGCAAGCGTGATTCACGATCTACTTCTTCAAAGTGGAGATGCATGGATTGAGACGCTAGATAATGTGGAAGAGTTCTGCAAAACAGGCAACCAGCTGTACAAAATCCCCGCAGTACTGAAGTTCTGGGAAGCTGCAGCAACCCTCCAGGATGCAGGAAATCGTTTCTGGATCTTGATTCTCGCCTCTGGAGCGGAAGATTGGGTTCAGCGTTGAGCGAGGACACCTTTCGTTCTCAGAGGACAGCATGATCTCCACCCAGCGGATGGCTCTGCTCTTAATCTTCGTGTTTATCAGCGGGTGCAGCGAACCCAGTGAAGTTCGCTCCGAAGAGGCAAACCCTTTATGGCAATTGCAGTCAAATCCTATCGTCGTGTTTATGTCGAAATCTGATACCCCCGAGGGCGAACTCTACCTCCTGGATAAAGATAGCTCGATCTCACGCCTGACCTACAACGATCGACACGAAAACAACCCGGCTTTATCCCCGGATGGCACAAAGGTCGCCTTCCATGCCGGTGATCCAATCGACATGTTGTCATGGGAAATATATGTGCTCGATCTGGTAACTGGTGAGGAGATTCAACTCACCGATAACCGCGTCTTGGATGGTCATCCCGATTGGTCTCCGGATGGCAGCAGGCTTGTATTTGGGACATTCAGTGATGTTGGGGGAAACCCTTTGGGTACCGCCGACATCGCGGTGCTATCGATTGACGGCACTGGTTTCACGCGTCTTACGGATTCTCCCTGGGAGGATAACGATCCCGAGTGGTCACCTGACGGGACGAAGATCGCCTTTAAATCCACGCGACTCACGCAGGAGCACGCACGCGAGGAGATTTTCGTGATGAACGCAGATGGGTCACAGGTCCAAAGGCTCACCACAACGGCGAGCTGGCAGTCGGATCACGATCCCAGTTGGAGCCCGGACGGATTGACGATCGCCTTCAGCAGGTTCGAGGGCGAGCGGCGATGGACCGATATCGCCGATGTGGATATCCTGCTCGAGCACTGGCAGGAGCTCATGCCCTGGAATGTTTACACTGTGGATTTATCCGGGAATGTCGAAGCCATAACGAATGGGGCCGGAGCTGCGGGTCTTCCCGTCTTCGCCGACGATGGTTCCGCTATCCTCTACCTTTATTTTGAATTCATAACGGATGATGATCGAATCATCGGAGCAGATCATCAGCTGCTTCTTTTTAACGTGTTAGGCGGGGACGTGCAGACTTTGACCCCTCTTCCAGATCACGCGCCTACGCTGGAGTACTTTGACTGGTAGTTTTCATTACCATAGAATCACTTCGCTATCTTCCTCGACAACACAGCCTGTCCCTTTATGTCATGCTGAGCAGAGCGAAGCATCTCGTTCTTTGAACTGGCGGGTGTTGCTTGCCATGAACGAGATTCTTCGTTGTTGCGCTCCTAAGAATGACAGGGCGGGGGAGGGCTCCGTACGTATCAATGTCATTTCGAGCGCAGCGAGAAATCCCCAAATCCTATTCGTCTTCGAAAGTCAGCCTCGCAGGTTGAAAGCTCAAAAGGTCGCCACAATAAGCCTTCATCATCGGATTGCTGTCAGGTAATTTTCATGAACCTGCCGGCGCTCTGAGTTAGCATAAGTCATGACTGGAGTTGAGTGGGGGCCGAACCTTTACCTGCAACACGGCTTTTCGGTTTTGGCTTTGGCGGACGCGGTTAAAGCCAATGACTCCCCTTGCCGGTGTCCATTGAGTCAGGTGCATGCAATAATAACATTGCAAAATGCAATATATACTTGACAATATGTTAGTTATAGTGTATATTTGAGCTATGAAAACAGCAGCGAATATAAAGCTCAAGGTCGCACGGGTAGAGAAGAATCTCACACAGCAAGAACTGGCCGATCTTGTCGATGTGACCCGACAAACTGTCGGCTTGATAGAGAAAGGGAATTACAACCCGACGTTAAAACTCTGTATCAGATTATCCAAAGCGCTGGATCGAACACTTGATGAGTTGTTCTGGGAGGAAGAAAACGATGCGTAATAAACCCTTTAAGATGGATGAACGCGATCTTGACGTCTTTCGTAAAGTTTGCACAGCGCTGTACTTGATCACGGTGTATTCACTGATTGGCGTATTGTTGTACAGGCAGTTCGTGCTGCATCAATCAATCAGTGAATGGAACGACATTGCCATGATCGTGACGATTAACATCTTCGCCTGCCTTGGGGCATTGCTCTTCATTAGTGGAGGCGTTCGCCTGAAGAACATTAAACTAGGGCACATCATCGCTGGCTTTACCGGTTTTGTTCTGTTGGGCTTTGCCTTTACGCTCTTCAAATACGGCGTTCTTCTGGGTCAGGATTTGAATTGGGGGGAGATTTGGGGATATCTCTACTTGATTGTCCGCATAAGCGCGCTTATTGCACTCGGGCTGGGTATCCTCGCTTATCTTGGAAACAGGAGAATTGAAAAACAGATCGAGGGGTAATTGGAATAATAATGCTTTTTACCAATGAACGAAGGAATCAAATTATCAGGTTCCGGCACAGATTCTCAATAAAATTCTCAAGTTGCCATTTTGCACTATGAAAGGAAATGAAATAGTGAACACAGTAGAGGTCAATAACCTGGCTAAATCCTTCGGCGAGATAAAAGCTGTCAGGGATGTCACCTTCGCAGTGGAAAAAGGAGAGATATTCGGTTTGCTGGGGCCAAACGGTGCCGGCAAAACTACGACGATTCGAGTTTTACTCGATTTGTTCAAGGCCGACGCGGGGAACGTTGCAGTGCTCGGCGGTCCGATGAACGAGGAGAAGAAACACAGAATCGGCTACATGCCCGAGGAGCGAGGCCTATACCAGGATGTCCCGCTCATGCGCTGTCTGGTTTATCTCGCCACGCTGAAGGGGCTCTCACCCGCCGCAGCGCGGCAAGGGTTGGAAACCTACCTGGAACGTTTCGATCTGGCTGACCATACGCAGAAGAAGGTGAGCGAGCTCAGTAAGGGCATGCAGCAGAAGGCACAGATTATCCTTACCATCCTGCATAAACCCGAGTTAGTAATCATTGATGAGCCTTTCGCCGCCTTGGACCCGATCAACACTAGGTTGGTTAAGGATGTGATACGAGAACTGCGGGATGATGGGACGACGATCCTTATGTCCACCCATCAGATGCACCAGGTCGAGGAATTATGCGACCGTATCGTTCTCATCGATGACGGCGTTGATGTTCTGTATGGGAGCCTGACTGCGATCCGTAAACGGTTCTCGGGGCATGCAATCGTTGTACAGGTTGATGGCGATTTGCCTGACCTTTCAGGCGTGTTACAAGCTGATCGGATCAACCATGAGGTTAAACTTCTCCTGGAGGAGAAGACCGATCCACAATCGGTTCTACAAGAATTACTCACCCATGGTTTGGCTTTGAGCAAATTTGAAATCGCTGTTCCTACACTGGACGAGGTTTTCATTAAGGTTGTCCAGGAGGGAGTGGAGCGATGACATCTAATGTGTGGCGCATCGCCCGCGAGGAGTTCAGGCGAAACGTGTTCCGCAAGAGCTTCATCCTGGTGTTGCTCAGCCTCCCTCTGATGATCGGGCTGAACATCGGGATAGTCTTGCTGATGAACTATTTAGAGAAAGACACACGACCGATCGGGTACGTTGACCACGCCGGTATCATGTCGGTGGATGTGCTGTCCCCTGATGTGACCGATGATCCCATCCAGTTACTTCCTTTCACTACGGAAGACAGTGCCCAAGATGCACTCATAGCGGAGGAGATTCAGGCTTTTTACGTTTTATCGTCAGAATATATGCAAACGAGGGAAATCAAGCTGATTTATATCAAGGAACCAGCATCGAAAGCCACCCGCCAGTTCTACGATTTGCTGCGGGTTAACTTGCTGAGCGATGTTGAGCCCGAGTTCCAGGTGCGGATTACCGACGGGACGGAGTTCCTGACGCTCACAACGGATGGTCGGCGTTCGTTTCCCTCCTCCGGACCGACGTTCCAATCCGTGTTGCCTTTCTTTGTCGGATTGGCATTGATGATGATGCTCCTCATGAGTGCGGGGTTCCTCCTGGAGGGGATGATCAAGGAGAGGGAAAACCGCACGCTGGAAGTGATCGTGACCTCGACCTCTCCCGGGCAGTTGGTCACCGGCAAGGTGCTGGGGATCCTGGGCATCAGTTTCACGCAGTTCGTGACGTGGACCCTCTTTGGCATCGCCGCAGTCTGGCTCGGAGGCAACACCTTCGATCTATCCTGGTTTCAGGATGCGGTTCTGGAGTGGGAGGCGTTAATCAAGGTAATCGCGATCGGTTTACCGACCTATGTATTGGCTGCGGCGCTCCTATTTGCACTTGGCGTTATGATGGACAATGGGCAAGAAGCACAGCAGATCGGCGGTCTTTCGGTCCTGATCTCGATGCTCCCCCTCCTGGCGATCGTAAAGATCGGAACAGAGCCGAACGGCGTATTGGCGGTGATCTTAAGCATGGTGCCATTCTTTTCGATGATGACCGTTGCTCTTCGCGAGATATTCTTCGTCGTTCCCCTATGGCAGATCATCCTGAGCGCTGGACTCCAGATACTATTTGCGATAGGAGCAATTTGGTTTGCCGGTCGCGTCTTTCGTCTGGGTTTACTGCGTTACGGAAAGCGCTTGAGCTTAAGGGGGATATTTAAAAGGGTCGAAACGGTGACATCGGCGGCGGTGCAATCATGAAAAAGATAGCGCTTATCATGCGTTATGAACTGGGTAAGACATTCAGCCGTCGCTCCTATTTATTTGTCGGGTTCGGTATCCCCTTGCTCGCAGTCTTGATTGTGGCATTAATTGCGGTCGGGCAGCGCGATTCGGCAGGGGACGCCCAACCTGAGGTCAAAGAAGCGCAGGAATTTGAGGTCGAGGGATATATAGACCTTGCGGGTCTCATTTCAACTATCCCCGAGGATCTGCCGCAGGATATCTTTGTGGCCTATTCCAGTGAAGACACTGCTGCGCAGGCGTTAGAAGAAGGAGATATTAACGCGTATTACATCATCCCTGAGGATTACCTGGAGCAGGGGAAGGTGACTTATGTAAGCACAAGCGTGAATCCGTTCGAGTCAGCCAGTCAGGAATGGATGATGCGCTGGACCTTGTTGGTTGGGTTGCTCGGAGGAGATGAGGAGTTTGCCAGCCTGGTGTTTAACCCGGTGGATCTAACCGTGGAGCGTCGGGGTGTGGAGACGGGTCCGGACAGCTACAGTGAGGAGGATTGCTCTCGCCCGGGTCCAGCATGTCGTTCAAATCCCCTCATTGTGATGCTGCCCATGATAATGGTGGTCATGTTTTTCATGTTCCTGACGATGAACTCAGGTATGCTGTTGAGCAATATCAGTGGGGAGAAGCAGAACCGGACGATGGAGATTCTGATGCTTTCCATCACCCCTCAACAAATGCTCGCCGGGAAGATGCTTGGGTTGGGGACAGCTGGCTTATTGCAAAGTGGAGCATGGATCGGGGCGTTGTGGACAATGCTGCGCATAGGCGGCGGGGTGATGAGCCTGCCCCCGGAATTCCAACTCCCGGCGTGGCTGATCGCTATCTCGCTGATCTATTTCCTGCTCGGATACGCGCTGTACGCCAGCCTGCTGGCTGGGATCGGGGCGCTGGTGCCGGACGTCAAAGCGGGATCTCAAGCCAGCGGCTTGGTTTTGAGCCCTCTGATCATCGGCTATATGCTCAACGTGATGCCGTTCACGCTTAATGTCCCCAATGGGGTTCTAGCCACAACCATCAGTCTGTTCCCGTTAACCAGTCCGGTGTCGATGATCATGCGCATGACGGTCGGCGGTGTACCTTTCTGGCAATTGGCGCTCTCCCTGGGGCTGCTGGCGATTTCGGTGGCTCTTGCCCTACGCGCAGTGGGGAAGGTTTTCCGAACGCAGATGATCCTATCCGGTCAGCCGTTCACGGTTCGCCGTTATCTCAGAGCGCTTCTGGCATAACTGAAACCTAAATTCATTACTCAACATCAGTGCAGACGAATCGCAGCCGCCCGCTCGATTCCTCCTGCACTGGTATACTTTCACCGTTAAAAGGATTAATCTTATCGGTCAAGTCCACAATAGAGGGTATTTCTATGATGAGAACACCAAGGGTGAATAAACAACTCGCACCGCTGCTGCTGATTGCAGCATCTCTGACCATCACCGCTTGCGGGGGATTTGCTGAGAGCGTCGATCCCACGACGGAACTTTCGCCAGCGGCAACCGCAACAGACGTGCCGCAACCACCAGCGCACCCAGCTTCGGGATTGACTTTCAGCACGTTTGAGGGGACATGGTTGATCAATGCGCAAGCCGAGGTCGTACTCCTGACCAACCAATCCATGGCGAGGATCTCGCCGGATGGTCAATGGATCATATACGAAGCTGAGGACCCGACCGCGGGGACTGCGGATATCTGGCTGGTTGAACGGGCTACGGGTGAGATTCAGAACCTGACAAATACCCCCGACCGCTATGAAGTGAATCCAATGTGGTGGTCTGGGAGGGAAGATCAAGTCGTCTTCGGCTCCGACCCCGATCCCCTGGACGGTGTATGGAATTCCGAGTACCCAACAGTCATTGATCTGGATGGGACTGGCTACCAGGTTCTGGATGAGAATGGGGGAGGATTGCGTGCGCTTTCAGCGGACGGTCAGGCGATCGCCTACGGTGGATATGACAGCCCGGGCGCGATCTACCGCTGGGGCAAAGGGGTGGAAGCCTTCGATCCGCCCGAGTACGGTGTGAACGCAGAAAAACTGTACCAGCCTGCTTGGTCGCCGGATGGACGGCTCCTGGCCTGGAATATCGGCGGCGATCTCATTGGAGATGGGGGGTATCTCCTTGGTGTGGCCGTCTTCGATCTCGGGGTGAAAACCGGGCGATTCTTTCATATCTTCGCGCCTGAAGGTGGGGGTATGGTCCCGTCTTATCTTGAATGGAGCCCGGATGGTGAATGGCTGGCTTTCGTCACTTTCGGCGAGCCTCCGGTGACAGGTCGTGCCCCGAAACTATGGGTGATCCGACCAGACGGGAGTGAGGAAAAGTATGTGGGTGAAGGTCTCGCGCCCACATGGAGCTACGATAGCGAATGGCTGGCGTCTCTGCGAACCAACGACGCAGGTCAGCAGGAGCTCTCGCTCGCCGAGGTGGGGACCTGGGAGATGCAGGTCGTCGATTTTCCGCACACCGATCAAATCAATTTCCTTATGGATTGGATCAAACCGTGAGGGGATTGATCTAATCCCCTGACAAATGTATAGGCTTCGACATCTGTTCAAGATATTCGATAATTACAGCCTGGCTGTCCTCCACGGCGAGAAGGCCTCCTAGCGGCAGAGACCAGGGTCGAATTGTAGAATGGTATTGGCATCGCTGTCGGCAACCCAGAGCTTGCATTCTGAATCGAAGGTGATGCCCACGGGTCTGATCATGCCTGAACCACTCCAGCCGGTGAGGAATTCTCCTTCGGGACTGAAGCAAAGGATGCGAATCGCTTCCGGATCGCTGACACAAATCTGACCCGCAGGGCTGGCAGCGACATACGGTTTGTTATCCAGGGATTGGCCGTACCATGCGTCAACAGGCCACTCATGGACATAGGCGAACAAGCCTGGCTCTGTTTCCTCGAACACCTGAACCCGTTGGTTCCAGGTATCCACGATGTAAATATGATCGTCTGGTCCTACGGTGATTCCAACTGGTTCATCCAGCTTTCCAGGTATCAGTCCCGCCCCGCCAATTTCAGCCAGTGGTTGTATCTCCTCATTGAAGACGAGGATGCGTTTATTTCCTGTGTCAGAGATGAATAAATCTCCTTGGCTATTGAATGCCAGGGATCGCGGTCCCCAGAAAGATTCGAGACTCTCCGCAGCATCTAAAGAGCCCAGGCTGTTCAGGAAGTCCCCCGTAGGGGAGTAGAACTGAACCCGGTGATTCCAGGTGTCAGCTATGACGACGGTCCCGTCTTCAGCGAGTGTGATTCCCCACGGCTGGTTGAATGCGTCCGCAGGCAGGTTTGCTGTGGACACGTCGCCGAAGGATCCCCATTCACGGATTGGGGTTCCGTCCTGCTCGAGAACTTGTACCCGGTGATTGTCTGAATCGGTTACGTAAATGAGCCCGTCATCTCCAACCGCGACACCTCTCGGACCAGAAAATTCACCCGGTGCAGCTCCCATGCTCCCGATGACTCTTTCTGGGGTCAGTTCGACCATGCCTTGCGCATAGGGATCGATGAACATGCTTTCGTCAAGACCGGCATCCTCCAGGCTTAGACCTGCGGCTTGTGCGGCGAGATCTTTGCGGATATAGAGCTTCATTCTGTTGGCTGGCTGCCAGTATTTTTGGGAAAAATTCTTATCCGTAATCGTCCCGTAGGCCCGATAATCGCGGTCGAACCAGATATCCCACAACGCAGCAATCATCTCAGGGGATGAAAGTACGCCGCGAATGCGCTCCCAATTGAGGTTTCTGTAATCCTCATTCGGCCACCATATGCGGCTGTATTCTATGGCTTGATATCTATCGCCAAGGTAGGCTTCAATCTGATCAGTTTTGTTGGTGTCGGCAACGATGACAGGGTAGCGCAGTAAATCACGGCTGGGTGTTTCGCCGAAAGCGTAGGCGTTGGGATAGTTGCGTAGATACCACCAATACGGGTAGGCGGCGTCATTGTCGTAGGCGATCTCCAGTTCATCCCCTCCTGTTGTTAGGAGCGACAGTCTCTCGATCTCCTCCAGGGCTTGCTTGGGACCAGGCGCGGCGTGAGCGTAGACTAAGAATTCTTTAGCGCTGTCGTAGTTGATAAAGGCTGCGCGCAGGGCGGTTCGGGCGGTTTGGAGGAATAGAAGTGCGAGAATCACGGCAGCAGCAATCTGTGAGAGTTGAAGGGCGTTGTAGCGCCGCATAAAGTGGATTACCCCGTACATCGCAATCGCGAAAATGGCGAAAGCCACCATCCAACCGGTGAGCTTTTCGACGCCAGGAAGGGATGTGATTGTTGAAGGCATCGTTCCGAAGAGGTGCGCAGCCCCGCGTGTGAAAGAAACCACGGCGAGTGGAATGAGTAAAAGAAGTGCGAACGTCTCCCAACGGCAGATCGCTTTTCTATCCAGGCTCTTTATGAATTCGCCGAAGACCCATCCTGCAAGCAGGATCTGCGGCAGGGCAATGTGTACGGTGAGCCAGGGCATGCGCTCGCCGGCGTATGTGTATATAAAGAGAGAGGTTACGACCCAATAGGCGAGAAAGATGCGCAGTAAAGTTCTTTGCGAGGATGGCTCCGCGCCCTGTTCTTCAACAGTTTTACCCCTGGCGGGTTGTCTGAAGCGCTTGCCCAGGGCGATCCCCCCGGCGGACAGCACACCCAGAGCCGGCAGGTATTCATACATGGGGATCTGCAAAAAAGTGTAGTAATACCACGGTTGACTGCCGCGTTCGACTCCTTGCTGGACCAACCAGTAGCCCATGGACCCGACCAGACCGGAGAACAAACCGTAAGGCTTTGTGAAGATTGTTGTATAGAGAGGCACAAAAAGCACAGCAAACACCCCGGCAGCCGTCAGCCAGGTCCGCGGTTTCCATGCCAATCCCGTGGCGAAGGAGAGGGCGAGCAGGATGATGACAATAACAGCTGTGGGTATAAACTGGCTCGAATCCGTATAAGCCAGGGGATCCCAGCCCATGATCTGTGCCGGGAGTGCACCGAGCTGCGGCAGCGTGAGTGTGCCAGTGATGATGATGAGGTCCAGGGAAGGGTAATCCTCACGCAGGCGCCGCCCCACACCGAGAATAAGGGCGACGGCGCTGAGTGCCACGCCAGCGAGTCCAATAGCGGAGAAGATATAAATGAGTGGTGAGGTATACGGCACGGCAACTTCAACGACTGTCGCTCGGTCACGAAGGAAAATGACCATGTCCAGGCCAAGCCCGATCGTCGCCGTGCCCAAACCTGCAATGTACATTGTCCTCATGCCGGGCTTTGACCATGTCCTCCGTAGTATGCGCAGCGAGAAGAAGACCAATAGGAAGAGCAGGAGCTGAGCGGCGAAGAGGAAGGCGGTTTCCTTTGTCGTGTAATGCAGGGCAAGAGCGGCGGCGAGGAGGAACAGCCATTTTTCCTCGCGGGTCTCAAGGTAGCTGAATACAGCCCAGACCGCGAGCAGCACCTCGACGACTACAAAAATCTCGTTGCGGGCGTAGCGTGAGTAGTAAAGCATGTAGGGGCTGACCAATATCAGGCCTGCAGCAGCGAGCGCGCCTTTTCGACCCATCCACCGCCGGAATGGCCAGATCAAAAAGATGGCAAGTACCCCGGAAAGGGCTGCCGGCAAGCGTGAAGTGAAATCGGAATCTCCCAGGATCCGGTAGCTGAGGGCAAGAAGGTGGAATTGCAGCGGTCCATGAGATAACGGGTCGTGTTGGTAACCGCCGTTCTCCGAAAACAGCCAGGCGAAGTAGACGTGATTGATCTCATCGTGGCTCATGACTCTGGCGCCCAGATCGGGAAGGCGAGTGGCAAGGGCCAGCAATAGGATTACAGCCAGGATCAGAACATACCGGTCTCGAAAGGTTTCCTTCATTTTTTCCACAGGTTGCTCCTTAGCTTCAAGAGGCAGAGACCCTAAATATCAGTGAGCGAGGGTGAGAGGCGAACATTTTTAGCAAGAGCCTCCTTGATTCGCTGCCGACGCTTTTACACCAGCAACTAGTTTATATCGGCTCTTTATGGTTGAGCAAACGATGAAACCCTCGACTCACTTTGTTCGCTGTGTGATGCTGTGCAATTTGGAGAACTCGTTATTTCAACATGCCGGCAGCGCTGGAAGGACGTCTTCGTGATCGATATAAAAGAAAGCCAAGCGGAGCGCGGAGGGTACTTCATGTATACCAGCCTTGAAGACGAGCATCATTGGGAACTTTAAAGCGATGAAAAGGGTTAAAACTATAGCGTAAGGAGGAAATCATGGGAAAACGTCTAAACCTATCACTCGTTCTGCTTCTCGCTGCCTCCTCTTTTCTGGTGGGGTGCAGCATCGTCTCGCCATTTGGTGGAGCGGAAGAATTCGTTACTTTCACTGTGCCAATAAGCACAGAGACCTTCAGCCCTGAAGCCAGCCTGCGAGTCAGGATCTGGAATGCCGAGGCGCTGAAGGTCGCTGAGAGTAATGCGAACTGTGCGGTTTCCTACAACCAGGAGACGCAGACCGAAGAGGTGCATTGCCCCGAGGGCGTCGTGTATCGTGAAGCTTCGCCTGAGGAGTTCGAATTCATCGTTCAAGACCTGGGTGCGGAGATCGAGAT
>Ga0315550_1000109_pt1 | contig 48475 bp, 44 predicted proteins | sample SalMarSW160190MG_2_FD_203100 | JGI IMG/M metagenome (GOLD analysis project Ga0315550, IMG submission 203100) | Salt marsh sediment microbial communities from the Plum Island Ecosystem LTER, Massachusetts, United States - Salt Marsh Sediment SW1601-90 ...
TACACCGCCGACGACTACACCGCCGACGACTACACCGCCGACGACTACACCGCCGACGACTACACCGCCGACGACCACGCCGACGACGACCACGCCGACGACGACCACGCCGACGACGACGGGTGGAGCCGTTAACTGGTGGCTTATCGGAGGAATCATTGCCGCGGTCATCATCATCGGCGCCATTACCGCCATAATGATAATCCGCTACAGACGTAAATAATAATAAAAGCCTGTAAGCAAACGTCGGGGGAGAAGGCTCTCGGGAAAACCGGGAGCCTTCTCCTCTTTATATCCTGTACAAACAGGCTCCTTCACTTTACAATATATGTAAACAGACCTACGTGTTCAGAAATGACAACCTTCCCGAGGAGTATGATTGATGAAAATCCTGATATTTCTACTTGTAGCTATAATGTTACTCGGCGGCTGCACCGAGCAGACTACCAGCCCCGAGCCAACTACGGAAGAAACATCACCGCCAATAGAAGCAATCGACCGGGAGAGTAAAATTCCCCCGGAACAAATGAAAATAACACCGGAAACAGACCTGTTACCACCGATTCTGCACTCGGATGATTACTCCGAGCCGGTGCCGATGCCCTACCCCATCAACACCGCTGGCGCTGAAGATTCCGGGTTTATCATGCCGGACGGTAATACCTTCTACGTCTGGTTCACACCGGATCCCAACGCTCCTTTATCGGAACAGCTTGATGACGGGGTGACCGGCATTTATGAACATAAACTGGTAGATGGTGATTGGCAGCAACCGGAATTAATCGTGTCACAATTCGCCGGAGAATCGTCGGTGGATAACGAGGGGAATATCTATTTTACCCATCATTTTTATAAAGACGGCGTGATGCTGGAAGCGGACATATACGTAATATATAAGAAATAGGCGAGTGTTCATACTATGAGGTAGTTATGATAAAAATGATATTATCTGTGTTACTCACTACCATTATTGTTTTCGGAAGCTGTAATAATACGGTGACTACCACTACGACGGAGAAAACTCCCCCTACCAAGCTTCCGAAGGGAGTTCTCGTCGACAGAGTGCCGGAGAACGCCGACATTATCTTCACGTCGATAAGATATGTTTTAGATAATATTGACTGCCTGGATGATGATTACGAGGTTAAGGATAACTACATCACCGATGCCGACTGTAATAGGCTTATTTACAATGCGGCAGGCACCGGGCTGGCTGCGCCAAGGCAGCTTTTCACGATGGATATCGAGACGGGAGAAATCGTGCAGCTAACCAACCTCGACTTCTTCTTCACCAGCGGACAGGTGGTGGACCCGACCACGATAATGGTAAGCGCCGCCTGCTCGGATACCGACGGTGATGGCACTATCGGCGATAGTGACGCAAAGGAGCTGTATTATCTTGATTTACCCAGTGGTGATATGGACTGTCTTACCGGGGCTTACGACTTCAGTGATATCAACAATCCCGACTACTCGCCCGTTGCTGAAAAGACCGTATTCAGCGGAGCGCTGGAAGGCTGGGGAAGTAATAAAATATTCACCATTGACGCCGGGAAAAACCTGGTACAGTTGACTAATGATGAAATATATATGGATTTCGACTGCGCCTGGTCAGAGGATGCCACCAGGGTCGTGTTCAACAGATTGCCGGAACAGGAATTTCCCTGGACTATCCCCTCCCAGATATGGATTATCGATTCAGACGGCGCCAATGCGGTTAAAATCACCAATGGCGGTGCAAATCCGGATAACGAAGAAAATCTGGGAGCTTTCCCCATCGGCCTTGATGCCGACCCCGATTTAAGCCCGGATAACCGGAAAATCGTGTTTTCAAGATTGAAGACCGGCAGGAAAAACGTGCCGTTCGGGGTTTATGAACTGATAATCGTCGATGTTGAAACCGGGCAGGAAGAAATCATCGATACACGGTATGCCAGTATGCTCCCGGAGTGGAAGAGCCGGGGTATATTATGCGTCAGACAGGTCGGTTCGGATACCGCGACGGATAAAGGGCAGCTTGATCCCATGAGTATCAAGCAGAGCCTGTATATCTATAAAGACGGTATTTTTACGGAACTGGAACATTATCCGTACAACGTATTTCCTATCGGCGCTTTCGGGGCAAGCTGGACGGAGTAAACAGCATCAGCAGACCGGGCAGAGCGAACAGCGCCATCAAGAAAGAAAGCACTATCATCACCGCCGTTAATAAACCGAAAGCCGAGAACATCGGCATCGGGGCGAAAATGATAACGGCGAACCCCAGCGCCGTGGACACAGCCGTCCCGAAAAGAGCCATGCCGGTGTTGCGGCTGGTGTTGAACAGGGCTGTTCTCTTATCGACGCTCTTTTCCAGTTCCTGGCGAAATCTCACCGTGAAGTGAATGGAGAAGTCAATACCTACCCCGATAGATATTGCGGCTATGGTTGCCGTCATCATGTTCAGGTTGTAACCGATAACGTACATAAAACCGTAAAGCCAGCAGGCTACCAGCAACACCGGTATCAGGGTGATAATGGCGTACCTGAAGGAGCGGAAGATAATCACCAGCAATACCAGGCAGGCAACTACGGCGATTATCAGAGAACGGTTCAGGGAGTCGGTGATGGCATTGAACTGGGCATCACGCACGTAGGCCTCACCGGTAAGTCCGTAAAAAGAGATGCTCGATACATCCTGCATCGCCGTGTCCATGTCATGCTGGAGCTCTTCGGCCGATTCCCTGGCTACAGCCTGCTCCCGGGTCCCGGGCACACCGATAATAATCAGCGTGGCATCATCGATTTCTCCGTCTACGTTATGGACGAAAGACTCTCTTATTCGCTGGGAGGAATAAAGCAACGAATCCTCGTCCTGCGGTATGCCGTCACGTATAATATAATCGTAAACAGCCAGAAGCTGCTCCGGGGTATCCGGAATAAGGTCGCTATCTTCATCAGTAACAGCTACACCTGAAGTCGCTTCAATTTGTTCGCGGGCGTAATCATTATTGATAACCGCTGCCAAGAAATCGAAAAGATAGGCATAAGTGTCGGGTTTTCCGTCACTCAAACGCCGGGCGACATGCTGGTTATCGTCCATCTCCTCGATTGTCGCCTTCATAGCATCGAGGGCTTCCTGACGGGTAAAATCACCCCGGATATACAGGTAAGCGGGCTCACCCGCCTTCTGGGCTACGTGTTCATCCAGCTTGTCCAGTCCCACAATAAGGTCCGAATTCGAATCGAAAGCCTCTTTCGGGTCCATCTTCGTATCAAGACCAAGCCATCCCCAGGCCGTCACTACCGTGATGATAAGTATCAACGGCAGAGTGATAAACCACTTTCGGCTGGTAGCTGAAACCATCTTCGCTATCCAGAGTCCGCGGGAAGGACCGGCATCTTTAACAACAGATTTGACCGTTTTCTTACCCCGCCAGGCTTCATACCGCATTACCACCGCCGGTACGAAAAGCCCGAGGATAATAAACGAAGCCAGCATGGCTATCGAGGCGGCGATACCGAAGCCCACCACCGACTCAATTCCCGATGAGGCGTTAGCACCGAAGGCGATAATAGTCGTCAGCATCGCCAGCATCAGGGCGCTGCCCACCCCGTATGTTGATAGACCCAGGGCTTTCGATGGCTCATTCCCCTTCTCCCTTTCCTCGCGGTAGCGGAAAAGGGCGTGTATGGCGTAGTCAATCCCCAGCACCAGAATGGCGATGGGCACAATAAGGTCCAGAATCGTGGAGCTTTTGAGTCCGATTAGATTCGAAAAGCCCTTTAACCAGATAATGAGCATACCCAGTCCCAGGCCGGACATTACTGTTATCAGCCAGGAGCGGAAGAGTAGGGAAATAAGCACCAGCATGAGCACGATGGCAACCATCATCATAACACCGCTTATCTGGCTCTCATCGGCGATTTCCAGGTTCAGGTCAATAAAGACACCCCAGAGCTGGTATCCTTCCTGTTCACCGCGGAGAATACTCTGTACCTCACGGCCGAAGTGCTCCAGCGCCAGCTCATCCGAATATTCCTCACCGACACTGGCAGGATAATCTTCCTGTACCTTTTCACGGTCGGTCATGACAACAAACAACAGTGCCGATGAACTCCACCCTCCGGCCTCCTCTTCATAGGTCGCGTCGATAGACAGCTCTATTTCCATACCGCTGGTAAGGGGGCTGTTTAACACATAGTCCAGCGCCTGTTTTACCTGGCTATCCGTGGCGTTGGATAAATCGACGAATCCCCGGCTGCCCATCAGAAGAGCCGTGTTTACCGAATCGGCCAGCGAATAGACGCCTTCAATATTAATATCGGCTACCTCGCTATAGCGGGTATAGAGAAACGGCGAAAGGCTACCGCTGCGTAGCTCCTCCTCATGCTGATATAGTTCGTAGAGGTTCGGCTGGGTAAGCATATCGCCGTCTCTGGCTTCGACGATAAAGGGCATAACGTAGACTTCAGAAGGAAAAATGTCCCGTATTTCCTCGTTCCATCGAACAACATCACTTACGGTGGGATTATCACTGGCTATCTCCGTAGGCTGCATCAGCATTAACGGGACTATCAGCAGCAGGGTGATTATTATTGTACCCAGTATAAGCCACCACGACCGGCGCTCCAGGCAGTTAGCCAGCCACCCGTAAAAACCCTTTCTTCCTTCACCGGATTCAACCATGCCGGGACACTCCTTTTAGTAAAGATGAATAATCTGGAAGATGCGGGAACTCAATCGAAACGGCAATACATCAGCGATACTTCCAAACCACCCCCAGTATAATCATTACCAGTCCCGGTTGGCAAGTATATTATGTAAATACCGACTATATTTTATTAGTAGAGATTAAGTAATGCTTTCCTAACCTTTTCCCCCGGATTCCGTTATATACTATGTACTGAAGAACACGATAGTCGTGTTTTCACAAGGAGGTATCCGATGCGATATAAAGTATTAGTATCAGGTATATTAGCCATAATTATGCTGCTTACCATGCTTCCCTCCTGCGGGCCGCCAGAACCCGCCGACGGATATGCGATTGTAATCCCGGAGACTCTTCAGGCGGGCAGCCAGCAGGCTATCTCCGTAACACTGTTTCAGGGAGACCAGACAGTATCCGGTAAGGTAGAGCTTACCCTGTTTCAGGGCAGCGACGAAATTCTTACCGTGGAAAAGGATGTGCCCGGCAAGGGAACGATATCCTTCGTCGTACCCGATGTCCCCGAAGGTGAGTACGGCATACGCATCAAGGGAAACAACTTTGAGGACGAAGCCAGTATTAAAATCGAACGCAATTTCCTTATCTTTGTGGAAACGGACAAACCTATCTACAAGCCCGGACAGACCATCCGCATGCGCGCCTTTACCCTGGACGCCGAACTGATACCTCTGAGTGAAAACGTTATCATCGAGGTCCAGGATGCCAAGGGCATCAAGATATTCCGTAAAGAAGTCCTGACCGATGATTACGGCGTCGCCACGCTGGACCTGCCGATTTCCACCGAACCGAACCTCGGTGTCTGGAAGATAACGGCGGAATCCTCTAAAGGCAAGACGGAACTGGATGTACGGGTGGAGGAGTACGTCCTGCCCAAGTACGAGGTCAAGATTGACCTGCCTAAACAATGGTACCTTGTTAACGAGGAAATCACCGGTGTGATAACCTCAGAATACAGCTTCGGCAAGCCGGTGGTGGGAGACCTGGAAATCAAGGCTTCCCGCTACGTAGGTGTCTGGGAAGAATACGCCACCTATAACGTGGCGATAGACGGCGAAGCCGAATTTACGATACCCGGTCCCGGTTACTTGGCCGGTGTCCCCGCCGCGGGTGGACAGGGTAACGTCATACTCGACGTTATCGTTTATGAGAAATCGACCGGATACGAGGAGAAAACCAGCGCCCTTCTCACCGTAGCCGATTCGCCGGTGAATATCCAGATAATACCATCCGGTACGACGTTCAAACCGGAGCTGCCCTTCGGTTTCCTGATAGTCACGGAAACCCCGGATAACCAGCTCATAGATACCGAAGTCGAGGTGAACGTAAAGTACTTTAACAACGAGTTTGAAGTTTTTAAGAACGATGAACAAACGGTGAACACCACCAACGGCAAAGTCATGCTGGAGATAACACCTCCCGAAGACAGCGCCGCCCTCTCGATTGCCGTTACCACGCCCGAAGCCTATGCCGAGAGAGCCCTGGAAGCGAGTTACTCGCCTTCGGGCAATTTCATTCACGTCGAACAAATCAGCCAGGGTACCCCGGAACTGGGCGCCGATATAAAATTCAAGGTATATTCCACCAAAGAAGCCGCTAATTTCTATTACGAGGTTGTCTCCAGGGGCAAGATGGTCTTCACCAGCTATTCCACCGATGATGAGATATCCTTCACGACCACTCCCCTGATGGCGCCTGTTTCCAAGCTTCTCGTTTACCAGATACTCCCCAACAGCGAGGTAGCCGCCGATTACCTGCCTTTTAACGTCGATGCCGAGTACCCGCATGAGGTGACGGTGGAATTCGACACTTCCGAAGCCAGACCCGGGGATGAAGTCGATATTGAAATAAAGACCGACGGGCAGGCCAGGGTGGGCATCGCCGCGGTAGACCGTTCCGTGTTTATCCTTGCCGAGAACCGGCTTAATCTACAGCAGGTCTTCAACGAACTGGAGAAGCTCTACATGGAACCCCGGGCAGAGCTTCACGAAGTCACCATATATCAGAACATAACCAATCCGGGTGCCGGTGATGTTTTCCGCGATGCCGGGGTGATACTGCTGACCAATAAAAAATTACCCGACGGTAAAGAGTACGAGAACGAAATGGCTTTCCCTCATCGCAACGGCTGGGACGGGGGTTTTGGTGTCCCCGAAGCGATGGATGCTAAGACGGTAGCGCCGACGACGATGCCAGCGCCAATAGTTATCACCGTCCCGCCCGCTGCCCCCGCAGAGCCCGGACTTGCCGAGGTACAGAGGGTCCGCCAGTTCTTCCCGGAGACATGGCTCTGGCAGGACGTTTATACCGATAACAACGGCAACGCTACTTTGAAAGTAGATGTACCGGATACCATTACGACCTGGATGCTGCGTGCCGTGGCTATCTCCAAGGAATACGGGCTGGGCGTGGCGGAAAGCCAGCTGGTAACCTTCCAGCCGTTCTTCCTCAGCATCGACCTGCCCTACTCGGCAATAAGAGGCGAGGAATTTCCTGTCAAAGTAGCCATCTATAACTACCTCGATGAATCACAGAGCGTGCAGGTAGACATCGAAGGGGCCGACTGGTTTAATCTTATGGACCAGAGTACCAAGACCGTAGAAATCGGCCCTAACGATATCGGTGGCACACAATTTATGATAAGCCCCACGCAACTCGGACAGAACGGCGTGAAAATAACCGCCAGAAGCACCGAGGCAGCTGACGCCGTCATCAAGAACATCATCATCGAGCCCGAGGGTGTCTCCCGCGAAATGATTGAGAATCTTATTCTCACCGCGGGTTCGACTCAGGAAACCGGCACCGATATCCCGGTAATCGCCATCGACGGCTCCGGCCGGGCTTACCTTACCGTTACTTCCAGCTACCTGACACAGACGATTGAAGGACTGGAAGGGCTTATCCAGATGCCCTTCGGCTGCGGCGAGCAGAACATGATAGTCTTCGCGCCGGATGTCTTCATTACTAAATACCTGGAAGCCAGCGGCCAGCTGAAGCCGGAAATCATGGCTAAAGCGGAAATGCTGATGCTCACCGGATACCAGCGGCAGCTGACTTACCGGCACAACGACGGCAGCTTCTCCGCCTTCGGGGAAAGCGACCCGGAAGGCAGCCTCTGGCTGACCGCCTTCGTTCTGAAGAGCTTCGCTCAGGCCGAGGACTTGATCTACATCGACAGCGATATACTGGATGAAGCCAGGGAATGGATTATCAGCCACCAGAAAGCGGACGGCTCTTTCGAGCCGGTCGGCTTCATCCACCACCAGGAGATATTCGGCGGGCTAACCGGCGATACCGCCCTGACCGCCTACGTGGCGATTGCCCTGATGGAGGCCGGAGAGAACATAGCTTCGGCTAAAGCGGTATCCTACCTAGAAACGCAGCTGGACGACATCGACAGCGCCTATACCATGACCCTGGTAACCTACGCGCTGGAGAAGGGTAACAGTCCCCTGATAGAACAGGCTTACGAGAAGATGATGTCCATGGCTAAAGAGGACGAAAACGGTCTTTACTGGGGTGATGACATCGAGCCTTTACCGCTTGAAGAGGAAGAAATCATGCCGCGAAGGTCTCCCCACATGACCAGTACTGCCGCCATCGAAGCTACCGGTTACGCCACGCTGGCAATGGTCGAACACGGCGATGCTCTCAACGCCAGCCGGGCGGCCAAGTGGCTGATATCCAAGCGCAACGCCCTCGGCGGCTACGGTTCGACCCAGGATACCGTGGTAGCGCTGGAAGCCCTGACCTCTTTCGGTACCGGTGCCAGAGCGGATATCGACCTCGATATCGAGGTTCGGACCGCCACCGGGACGACGAATCTTACACTTAATCAGGAAAACTTCGATGTTCTCCAGATTGTGGAAATCCCCGTTAATGATGTTGTGGAAATAAAGACGGAGGGCAAGGGCGAAGCCATCGCCCAGGTGGTGAAGAGATTCAACCTGCCCCAAGCCGGTACTACCGAAGAGGACATTCTGAAGATAGACGTCAGCTACGATGCCTCCGAGGTAGCCGTCAACGACCTGCTTACCGTATCGGTACACCTCAACTTCAATCCCCCGGTACCCATGGAAGCCGGCATGACGGTACTGGATATTTCCATCCCCACCGGTTTCGCCCCGGTGACCGAATCCATTGCCGAGCTCGTGGAACAGAACGAGAATTTCAAACGCTACGAGATAGCCGGCAGAAAGGTAATCTTCTACATCGAGAACCTGCTGCCGGGCGATACGCTGGACTTCACGTTCCAGGCTGTAGCTGTTTACCCGGTCAAAGCCAAGGGCGTCGCCTCTCAGGCTTACGCCTACTACCAGCCTGAAATTACCGGCGAAACTCTGGGCAGTGACATCATCGTAACGGAAAATTAAAGACATAAAAAGGCAGGAAGTTTATCGAGTTCTCATCCTGAAGAGCTTCCTGCCTTGATATCCGGCTCGGCTAACTTAATACCTTATATAATTCGGCACGATATTCTTGTATTTAGCCATCAGCTTCGCCCAGTCTTTCGGTAATTCCGCTTTCCTGGTAACCGGCGGCGGACCTCCCTGGGCAAAACCCATCCAGGAGCCGAAGCCGCCGTAGACAAATACCTGAACCGGGTCCGGGTCATGCCGACTGGGACGGAATATATCCCGTGTGCCTCCCGGGCCGGAACCGGTACCCCGGTCGAAAGCCCGGCTGCCGTCGAGTCCCAGCCTTTCGAAGTAGTCCTCCGGAACTACCGCATTCTTGACGATGTATTCCTTGATGGCTTTCTTCGTCCAGCCGGCGTCGGCAAACGACCTGGCATGAGCCGGGGTCAGCAGCAGTATAAACTGCCCCATCCTGGCCGGCACAATACTGCCGATTACCGTAGCCAGAATCCCTTTAGCGTCGGTGCCGAACGGCATCATCTGCTGGAATGACTGCGGAAACGTAAGCGTTATGGCGCTGTCTTCTTTCTTCAGTCCGCGTTCCACGTGCTGCGGCTCGAACGGACTGAACTCTTCGTTCTCGGCAGCCACCCAGGTATATTTACCGGGATTACCCAGGACGCCCATGTCTTCTACCTGCTTGCGCACGCCCCGGATATTCTTGGTAAGCAGCCCCAGGGCACGCCCGATAGTCGCGTTGGCGATATCCCCCGGGCTGGCAGCCCCGTAGGTAGCCCGGGCATTAATGTCTTTAGCTACCGGCCCGTTAATCAGCCAGAACGGCGAGAAAGAGCCCGTGCTGGCAGCCATCATGCCGGATACTGGATTATCCGACAGGCATTCTACCCCCGCAATCAACAGGGGCATATAGGTCGGCAGACAGCCGGCCATGACCGCGTTGATAGCGATTTTTTCCACGGTGGCTTTGCCCCTCCGGGGTTCCAGCTCAGCCACGATATGGTCGGCCGGGAGGTCGGTCCCGGTACACATCTCGGCTACCGCCGACTCGGTGGGCGGGATTATCGGTAAGCCGTCGGTCCAGCCCCGCTGGTAGAAAAAGCGGTTGACATCCTCAAGGCTGCCCTTGAAGATAATCCTCGGCGGGTTTTCCTGTTCTCTCGGCTGGGGAGACTTTTCCTCGGCGGTAAGCGGTTTGGTCAGCGCGGCAACCGCATCATCGAACACCGCCGTGATGGCTTTTTCTATATCGGCGACAACCGTCGACTCGGAGACGATAGTCTCCGGAACGACCCTGACCACGGGCATCCCTTTGCTGGATGCCGCCGACATGGCATCGTTGAGAAAGTGCTCGAAAGCGAAGGTAACCGTGGGTTTGCCCGCCTTCTCGATATAGATTGCATCGTACACAAGGTACTTGGTGCATGCCCCTCAGTCGCCGACCGATGCAATAACGGCGTCAAGTCCCTTTATCCAGTCGTCGAATTCATCTTTCCGGTCACGCTCCAGCGACGATACCGAGAAGGTGCGGGCGTGGAAATAACTCGTCTCGGCGGTGGGATACTTCTCTTTGAGCAGCCTTTCAGCCACATCCAGGATAACGGGCGCCGCCCGCTTGTTATTGCACAATAAACCTATTTTCTTCCCGGCCAAATCGTCCAGCCTTGGGGAAAGCCCCTGCAACGGTATGGGGTCGGCTTCCGACCAGGGACTCAACATCTCGTACAGGATACCGGCATTATCAGCGCTCATGATGATTTCCTCCTATTTCACAACACAATGTTCTTAAAATATTTGGTATATTATGGTTTCATGCCTTTTCCGGCACGAAAGTCTTTACGCCTCTTTATAAAATTGTTCCAATGCTCTTTGCCTCCAGGTGCGATGGCATAGGCATCCAGGTTGGTGCCGGTTATCATTCGTGCCTTCTCAGAAGCCAGGAAAAGGACGGCATTGGCGGTATCTTCGGCGGTAGTAATATCTCCCAGCAAAGCGCCGTCTTTCATCTTCCGGAGCACCTCAGGCGACGGCATATGGTCACCACCCATCACCATACCCGGGCAAACGGAGTTCACCGTGATTTTATAGGGTCCCACCTCAAAAGCGAGATGCCGTGTAAAGCCCATAACCCCGGCTTTAGCCGAGGTATAACCGGCACAGCCATTGACCGTCATAGCCTTACCAGCCGGTGAGGCGATATTGATGATACGACCGCCACCCCTCTCTTGCATTACCGGTATTACCGCTCTGGAGCAGAAGAAGGTCCCGTCCAGGTTAACGCCGATGATCCGATGCCATTCCTCCGCCGTCATATCCTCCACCAGGATGGGATAACCGAACCCGGCATTATTAACCAGGATATCGATGCCACCCAGCTCTTCAACCACTCTAGCCACCATCGCCTTCACTTCATTCTCGCTGGAAACGTCCGCTTTTACGGCTATCGAACGGCGCCCTAAAGCTTTTACCTCTGAAGCTGTCTTTTCTGCCGCTTCGAGGTCGATATCGTTAACCGCCACATCAGCCCCTTCGGCCGCCAGGGCAAGGGCAAACACTCTTCCCTGTCCGCTGCCGCAGCCGCCAGCTCCGGTTACCAGAGCTATTTTCCCTTCAAATTCCATGTTCTCTCCTCCCGGAGTGGCCCCGCTACCGACTACGTAGGTGATAATAGCGCCTAGCCTACCGCTAATAATTTTGAAAACTTGAAGGTCCCGGATGAACAGTTACACGAGATTCAGGCTGAGTTTAGCACCATTTTTTCAACCTGTCAATTTAACAGCAACGTGGACAATTCTCTATTATTTCAATATTCAATACTTAAAGCAACCGGAATAATTCACTACGACAGGGTAAAATATTACAATCTATGAATTTGACAGCAGGATAAAACCGTGGTACACTCAGCCCGAATTATATCTATTATCACTACGTAATTATACTTTATGCGTGACTAACACCAGCCCTGAGTATTATCTTTAGAAATATGCCCATATCCCTGAATTAAAACAAATAACTACATGGCATTAGGGGAGTAATCTAGAGTATATATATTATCCATTTCAGGAAGGTATCATGGCAGTTGCATTAGATGTGCAGGATTTACGTACCTATTTCCGTACTAAAAAAGGCCTTGTTAAAGCCGTGGACGGTGTCTCTTTTTATATTGATGAGGGAGAGATTATCGGCATAGTAGGAGAGAGCGGATGCGGTAAATCCGAAACCATGCTTTCAACGGTTCAATTAATACAAACACCAGGGGAGATAGTGAGCGGTCGGGTGATTTTTAACGGCGAAGATATCCTTCAGCTTAAAGCGAATAGCCCTGCTATGAGGTCCATCCGTGGCAGTAAAATATCCTTTATTTTCAAGGAACCGATGACTTCATTAAATCCGACACTCAGTATTAACCGCCAGATGACAGAAATCCTGGAACTGCATCTGGATATGGATAAACCGACTGCCAGAGAAAGAGCAATTGAGCTGCTTGAAATGGTGGGTGTCCCCGACGCCGGAAGCAGAATAGACGACCTCCCTCACCAGTTCAGCGGCGGCATGCGTCAGAGAGTGACGATTGCCATGGCTTTAGCGTGTAATCCACCGATAATCATCGCTGATGAGCCGACGACCGTGGCAGACATAACCACACAAGCCCAGCTATTAGAGCTGATGAAGGAACTGGTAACCCGTTTGAATACAGCAATTATAATAGTAACCCAAAATCTCGGTGTGGTTGCTCGTTATGCCCGGAGGATTTATGTCATGTATGCGGGGCGTATCGTGGAGTCCGGCCCCTCTGAAGCGGTTTTCAATCATCCGTGTCACCCCTATACCCTGGGGCTTTTACGCAGTGTACCCCGGTTAGGTGAAAATAAGACTTTAAGAAAGCTGGCTCCCATATACGGTTTACCGCCAGACCTTATTGATATGCCGCCATACTGTGCTTTTCTCCCCAGATGTACCCATAAAACGGAAAGGTGTGAAAAGGACCCCCGGCCTGAGATGAGGCCGGTGGGTGAAGGACATTATATATCGTGTTACGTTGATTTACGGGATACGCCATGAACACATCTCTGAATGACATATTGGTAGAGGTCAATAATCTTAAGATGTATTTCCCCATCAAACGGGGAATATTTAGACGTAAAGTCGGCGAAGTTAAAGCTGTTGACGATATTGATTTTACCATCAGAAGAAATGAGACTCTCGGTCTGGTTGGCGAAAGCGGATGTGGAAAGACCACTACCGGACGCTGTATCTCAAGATTTTACAATCCGACCTCCGGAAGCATATTCTTTGACGGGACCGATATTTCCAGGATGCCGGAGAAGCACCTTAAACCATTACGCCGCTCCATTGGTGCCATTTTCCAGGACCCTTATAGTTCTTTGAATCCGAGGCAGAGAGCCGGAAGCATTGTCGCCGAACCGCTAAAATTCCACCACCTGGCAGATAAGACAGAACTTCACGACAGGGTAGCTGCGCTTTTTCGTCTGGTAGGACTCGACCCGGTAATGTCGTACCGCGTTCCCTATGAGCTGAGTGGAGGTCAACAACAGCGTATTGCGATAGCACGAGCTCTGGCCTCCCAGCCATCGCTGGTGATATGTGACGAGCCTGTTTCAACTTTGGATATATCGGCTCAAGCCCAGATAATAAACCTCCTCGAGGAGTTGCAGGAATCACAGGAGCTAACCTACCTGTTTCTCTCCCGTGACCTGGCAACGGTCCAGTATATCAGCGACCGGGTAGCGGTGATGTATTTAGGTCGCATCATGGAATTAACCACCTCGGAAGAGCTGTGTAAAAACCCTTTACACCCTTACACTCAAGCCTTAATTTCAGCAACACCGATTACCGACCCTGTTGTCGATAAGACACGCCAGCGTATCGTGTTGGAAGGTGAGATACCCAGCCCGGTCAATCCCCCGACCGGATGTCATTTCCATCCCCGGTGCCCGATAGCAATCGGTGAGTGCGGTGAGCAAAGACCGCCACTGCGTGATGTTGGAGAAGGTCACTACGTAGCCTGTATCAGGGTCTAAAAACCTTGAATATTATTCCACTATCCCCCGGTCATGGGAACAAGCAAAGCTATGCGGTCACCCTGACGAAGTTTGAAGTCCATCCTGTCGAAGTAGAACTGTCCATTGATATTGAATTTATACTGCTCCTGGAGTCGGTTTTCTCCAACGCGAAACACCGGGCCTTCCAGAGACGGTACTTTTTCCTTGAGAGCAGCGATTACCTCCGCCATGCCAGCCCCATCGCTTAATTCAATCTCGACGTTTCGTATTTCCGTTATATCACGTGGCAAACCGTACATCGGTATAACAACCTTAAACATATCCCGGATTCTCCATATCAAACAGTATTTATCTCAGGACATATATTTGTCTGTGATTTTAGTCTCTTCCTTGTTATCCGGGCGGACCCATTCCGGGCATTTTCTCGGGGGGCCACAGCTCCTCGGCGATATCATTCAATCCCAGTTCCAGCAGTTTATTTTTACTGGGAACGGCTGTTTTCCGATCCCAATCGAGAGCACCGAGATACCACCATCCCTCCGCCTCGAGGTCCGGAGATACGTCAGCCAGCGGGCCTTGTTTCAACGGCGGTCGCCCGACTACCCGTCCGTGGATATAGTGCTCCAGAGGATTTAATCCTTCACGCAGATTGAAGGCATGTCTTATGTTGGCGATTCTCTCACCCGCCTTGAGTAATTCGTCCATAGAGCGGCCCAGACCGGTCACGGAGGTCATCATCTTCGGGGCATAAGGTCCCTTAGGTAAACGTTGATCGAATATTATCATACAGACACCCATGGCGTTGTTGAGGTTATTTATAAAGCTGGGAGGTCCGAAAGCCTGGGTATGGCGCCCGGGAGTGGGGCTGAGCCAGTACATCGCTGGAGACGGCATACCGGCAAATTGATGAAAGGCGATCCTGGGATCGTGCATGCCGACTTCCTGTCCCCCGATGTGCACGGAATATTGCTCGGCGCCCCTGCCGATTTTCTCGGCGGCTATTTTTACACCGTCGGCGAGGACATCACCGAACCCTTCCCGTTTACCCATTTTCTCAGTCATGGCAACCAGAGCCCGGTGATTGCCCCAGGTAAGCTCTATACCATCGGTATCGGCTTTAGTGATGATACCGTTTTCATAGCACTCCATAGCGAAAGAGATTATAGTCCCTGCGGAAATGGTATCCATCCCGTAGTAATTGCAGAGGTGATTGGCCATTTCAATCGATTCCAGGTTAGCGTTAGCGCAGTTCGCCCCGAAAGCACCCAACGTCTCGTATTCCAGCCGGTGAGTACCGGCCGGGTATTTATACTCTCCCTTTCCCTCTTTGAGACTGCCCTTACAGACAGCCGGACAATGCCAGCAACCTATTCTTTTGTCCAGATTGGCGATGACCAGGTCTTTATCAAGACCGGAAACATCGGGCACATCGACCACGCCGACACCACCCCAGTTTTTCACCGGGGTATCGCCGCTGTGAGCCGAGGCATCGGCATGTCCACCCGTACCGTATTTATTAAACCTCTCCAGGAAACCCGTCGACCTTAAACCTTCTATGTGCTCTTTTCTTAATTCGTTGGCTTTTTCAATATCGGCAATGGGAACGTCCCGGTCACCCCGGGCTACTATCGCCTTGAGCTTTTTAGAACCCATAACCGCCCCGATTCCCCCGCGCGCGGCCGCATCTCCTTTATGCGTGATGATGCTGCCTATCAGGGAGAGCTTCTCCGCTGCCGGGCCTATGCAGATGACTTTAGCCTTGGAACCGTATTCTTTCTCTAATGTTTCCTCCGTATAATACGTGTCTTTTCCCCAGAGATTTGATGCGTCTTTCAACTCGGCTTTGCCATTATCTATTAGAAGATATACGGGTTTATCGGCAATACCGGTAAAGAACACGGCGTCGTATCCCGCAAATTTCAGATGAGGTCCGAAATGCCCCCCGGAATTGGCATCTCCCCACCCCCCGGTCAGCGGTGATTTAGCGACGACCGCATAACGGGCACCGCTGACGGTTGGAGTGCCGGTCAGCGGGCCGGTAATCATACCGAGGATATTGTCCGGCCCCATGGGGTCTATACCAGCCTTCATCCGGTTATATAGAATCCTGGCACCGACGCCATATCCGCCGATGAAATCCCGATAAAGACTTTCGTCGGGTATTTCTTCTTCTATCTTTCCCGTGGGAAGATCAACCCACAACATCTTTCCCATGTAACCCTTGAGCATAAAAAACTCCTTTGATAATTCTTCCAGTCCAATCGCCAGTTTACCATTGCCTTAGATTCGGGTCAACTGTAAACAGGCGTAAATAAACATGCCATTTTATCGTTAATAATTGGAAAATACAGATGAAAATGTTGTACCCTCATATATGGTTCAAGATATCGCTTTAAAAGAGACCTCGTATGTTTGACTGGGATGCGGTTATCATCGGCGGTGGTCCGGCAGGCTTAACGGCCGGTTTATATTTAAGCCGAGCCAAACGCCGTACTCTATTGTTGGATAAGGATAGTTTCGGGGGATACATCAGGAACATCGAACTGATAGAGAATTATCCCGGATATTCTGAAGGCGTTGCCGGAGCCCGGCTGGCCTCGGAGATGGTAAAACAGGCGGAAACATACGGTTTGCAGATGGAAACCGCCGAATTTACCGGACTGGAGCTTTTCCCGGACACTCGATGGGTGGCCTGCTCCCGGGGACAGGGTTATACCACCAACATCGTCATCATTGCCGGGGGGTCGCGGAACAAGAAGCTGGGCGTGCCCGGCGAGGAAGAGTTCGAGGGGAAAGGCGTTTTCAACTGCGCCTTCTGTGACGGTGGTCATTACGCCGACCGTATAGTTGCCGTTTGCGGCGGCGGCGATTCCGGTATTACCGAAGCCCTTTATATGGCGAAAATTGCCTCGAAAGTCATAGTTATCGAGGCATTGCCGGAACTGACGGCCACGGCCGTCCTCCGGGAGAGGGTTTTGTCCAATCCAAATATCGAAATCCGCTGCGGCGTAAAAGTAGAAGCCATCAGCGGCACGGATAAGGTCGAAGATATAGAATGACTGGATATCGCTACCGCAAAGAAGGAAAGCGTTAAAGTCGATGGGGTTCTGGTACATGTTGGCCTGGACCCAAATACGGAATACCTCGATGGTATTATTCCCCTGGACGATTCCGGGCAGATTATTGTGGACGGGAAAATGCAGACTAAAATACCCCATGTGTTCGCCGTCGGGGATATCAGGAGTAACTCGCCGAGACAGGTAGTTTCCGCCGTTGGTGACGGCGCCATGGCAGCTATAACCGCCAATAGTCTCCTCCAAGAGACTCTGTAAAAGTAAGATATACCTATCGTCGTAATGCGTGCTTGCAGGGATTTTTGCATACTCACCCCCTTTGTCCCCCTCTCAAACGGGTTCAACCTTTAAGCTCGCTTTATATTATGTTTGAGAGGGGGAGAGAATTTGAGAGGGGGTGAGGTAAGCACCGATAATCCAGATGCAAAGAGTACCATTTTCATTGGTCCTCTAAAAAGTATACCCCCGGTTAATACCAGGGGCATACTGAAAACTACTGAACAACAATTAATATTTCTAGCGACGTGGTTCTTCGGGACGTTGACCCATAAAACCCCCGTGATACCGCCCCATCGGGATACCGCCGCCGACATTTAACATCTGTCCGGTAATGTAAGACGACATCTCCGAGCACAGGAACAGACAAGTATTGCCGATATCTTCCGGCAGACCGACCTTCCCTATAGGGCTGTTCTGTCCCATCCGGTCCATCGCGTCACTTCTTTCCTCGGGGGGGATATGGGCAAGGACGGGGTCCCAGAACGGGGTCTTGATAGGACCGGGTAAGATACCGTTAACATTAACATTACTGGGACCCAGCTCATACGCCAGGTTATAGACCAGCCCGATAATCGCAGCTTTGGCTCCGTGATATTCCACTGAAGGCCCGGGAGGACTATAGACACCCAGGGAAGAAATCAGGACTATTTTACCGTACTTCTGTTTCTTGAAATACGGGACTACTTCCTTGCAGAAGAAAACATGACCCTTATAATTCAGGTCGGTCATCATGTCAAAGTGTTTTTCATCAGTATGCTCGACGCCTATTTTAGGGGTGCCGTCGGCATTTCGTGGCCTGGTGGAAGAGTCGCGGGGCACGCTGCCTCCCGCACTGCCCACCAGTATATGTACCGTACCGAACTTTTTAACGGTCTGGTCAACACAATCCTTGATTTGCTTGAGGTCGGTGATATCGCATTTAACAAAGATGGCTTCCTTACCCCTACTGGTAGCCTCCGCCGCGGTCTTCTTCCCTTCCTCTTCGTTAACATCGGCAATTACACAGTGGCAACCTTCCTCGGAAAACAGATAGGCTGTCGCCCGTCCCATTCCGGTGGCACCACCGTTAATAATAGCGACTTTATCAGTGAGTAACGGCTTCATCTATCTCCTCCCAAATATATCGGCACAGGGAATATTTCGTGGTAATCCCTGAAAGTGTATAACATTTTACTCTTTATAATACTAAATATCAAAATATCTTTATCTATCAAAAAGGCAGACTTCTCTCCAAGAATCCTCCTTTCCTTGACAGCCCGTGACAGTGTGGTTATGATGCAATCAATATGTCCGCCGCGGAGTTTTTCAAAGACCTTTTCGTTTTAACCTTCAGCCAGATAATATCACTGTTTGCCGGTGTCTTCGTTTTCGGTCTGTTAATAAACTTTATTTCTCATTTCACGTTTAACTCGCTGGGGAGGGCCTTCGGGCCGGCGGGAACCTACCTCGTTGCCTGGCTGGGCACCCCCATTCACGAGCTGGGACACGTTATTTTCTGTATAATATTCGGGCACAAAATCACCAAAGTAGAACTCTTTTCACCCGACCCGAAAACAGGGACACTGGGCTATGTAAATCACCAGTGGAATAAATCCAATCCCTGGCAGGTTCTCGGTAATTTTTTCATCGGGATTGGCCCCGTAATCATCGGTAGTCTCGCCCTGCTGGGACTTTTTTACCTGCTGGTACCCAATAGCTCTCAGGCATGGGAACCCATTATCGCCAGAGCAAACGAGATTGGCAGCGATAACTCGATCAGCGGATATCTGGTAGTCCTCAAGGACTCTTTTTTAGCCTTTGCAAAGGTGGTATTTACATCCTCTAATATCTCGAACTGGCAGTTCTGGGTATTCTGTTATCTCGCCATTTGCGTGGCGTCCAATATAAGACTCAGCCTGGCAGATATGAAGAACTCCCTGTCCGGTCTCGGCTGTGTTATCATCCCTTTCGTCATCATCAACATCATCGCTCTTCTATCGGGAATTGGCAGCGAGAGGTTCATCCCTTTCACGGCTTCATCTCTCAGTATCATGTACAGCCTGTTTATTCTCGCTTTAATTATGACGGCAGCGGGTTTTATCCTGACTTACCTGATATCGGCAATCTGGTTAAAGCTATGGCGCGGGAGAATCCTTAATCCGTTCTGATATAGCGGATATTTCTCTTATAGAACCAGCTTATCTCGATTAGTAGAAATGAGCCTTCCCGAAATAAGAAGGCTCCTCTGTTTACTATTGTCTCTTTTTGCAGAATAGGTATCAGGTGATTATGCTGGCGTTGACAGCATGTATCCTATACCAGGCCTGGTCAGGATATATTTCGGTTTTTGAGTATGATCATTCAGCTTCTGCCTGAGCCTTGCGATATTTACCTGAAGAATATGGGTGGCACCGACGTACTTCTCACCCCACACCTTCTCCAGTACCTGGTCGGGTGTGACCACCCTGCCGGAGTTCCCCGCCAGATAGGACAACAATGCGTACTCGGTGACGGTCAGTTGTACCTCTTCTCCGCCGGCGCTGACCTGGTGCCGGGTAAAGTCTATTACCAGGTCTCCGGAACAGAAAACAGGTTGAGAAGTCTTATCCGGAAACTTGGCGCGGCGCAATACCGCTCTGACCCTTGCTACCAGCTCTTCAGCGGACAAGGGCTTGGTCACATAGTCGTCAGCACCCGCATCCAGCCCCTCAACCCTTTCTTCGCTACCGTCCTTGGCGGTAACCATAATCACCGGTACCTGTGAGAATTCACGTATGCGGCGACATGCGGTAACCCCGTCCATGCCGGGCATCATGATATCGAGCAACACTAAACTTCGTAGGCGACTATAAGCTTCTGCTTGACGGCTTCAATAGCCGTCTCCAGTGAAGTATGGCCGGTGATGATGACGGACTCCATTCCAGGGGATAGTTCAGCCAGTTTCTCGATCAACTCTACCCCCGATATGTCAGGCAACTTGATGTCTATAAGGGCCAGTGCGGCTGGCTTTCTATGGCAGAGGGCGAGAGCCGTTTGGCCATCATGGGCAACAGCCATACTGTAGCCTTCTGTCTCCAGGATATCCCGCAGGTTTGTAGTTAGGTCTACGTCATCGTCCACAACGAGGAGGTCCAAATTTCGCTCCATTACACCTCCTTAATTAAGACCTGGTTTTAAAGAGATTTTTAAAGGCTGCCTTTACCTTATCACGACTCGACGTCTGATAAATTATTAACGAATTTGACGAGTGCCTTTTAAAATTTTAGGGGGGTCTACACACAGTCTCATCACATAATTGGGGCAAAACCCTACAAGAATATCACAGATGGGATGTGGTTATTATGTGAATCGCCAGGAAGAAAGATGTGATGGAACTGAGGGAGAACCGGGGCTTGGTCTGGCGTGATTTCATCTCGGTATTATTTTACTGCTTCCAGAAGATGCTCCGTAAGCTCTATCCGGGTTTCTCAAGAAAGCCTCTGGCTTTCTGCTCTTCAATTCGCTTCAGGAGCGCAACCAGCTCGTCCATGTCTATGGGCTTCTCCAGGCAAGCGTAGGCGCTCTCCCGCTGTGCCTTTTGTGCCAGATCACTCATCGTCTGCAGATAGCCACTAATGATGACGGCTACCACGTTGGGGCGGATATCCCGGACGGCGAGGTAGGTCTCTAACCCATTCAATGAAGGCAGCTTCAGGTCAATGAGCATGATGTCAAATATATTCTCGCGTGCCATCTCTATTGCCATGTTGCCATCATAGGCAATGCTCACCTGGTAACCCTTATCACTCAGATTGTCTTTTAAATTTGCACAGAGATTCTCGTCATCGTCCACCACCAATATCAGCGCCCCCTCAGCAACAGCTTTTTCAATGAGTGCGAAGAGGCTGTCCAAGTCCAGCGGCTTCTTGAGGACGCCGAAGGCTCCTTCCCGCAACGCCTCCCTGATGAGGTCCTCAACAGCATGGGCGGTTATCATAATTACCGGGGTATTGGGCACTATCTCTTTAATCTTCCTGAAGGTTGCCACGCCGCCCATTACCGGCAGCTTGATATCCAGCAGCACCAGTATAAAGTCACCCTGTTTTATCAGCTCTAAGGCTTTGAGCCCATCAGAGGTAGTTGTCACTTTATAACCCCGCAATTCCAGAATATCGGTCATGTTCTGGCAGAACTCCTCATTGTCATCTACGACCAGTATTTTTGAGACTACTGACATTGTTTATACCTCCTCATCTTTATCCGTAAAGAGAGGGAACTTTATGATAATATTCGCCCCTTTCCCCGGTTCTGTTTTGGCCTCTATGGTGCCACCGTGCTTATTTATAATCGTCTTGGCAATGGACAGACCGAAACCGATACCCCTGGCTTTGGTGCTGAAAAGCGGCTGAAAGACCCTCTCCAGATTCTCCGCAGCAATGCCAGAACCGGTATCGGTAAAGGATAACTCGGCTTTTCCATCAGCAGTGATGTGGGCGGTTACCGTGAGTGTGCCTTTGCCATCCATCGCCTCAACCGCGTTCTTGATAACGTTTTTGAATGCCATGCGGAGTTGCTCTCCATCGGCATTGATGGCAACCTCCTCTTCCGGGAACTTATTTACGATGCTTACCGCAGACGGTACATTAGAGGCGGCAATGGTATCAGCCGTGATGGTGATAAGGTTAAGCCTCCCCAAACGGGGTTTCTCCATTCGGGTCAGGTTAAGCAGGCTCTCGATAATCGCCGTGGAGCTGACCACACTGGACTTGATACGGTCAAGGTGCTGCTGCGTCTTTTCATCGGTGTTTTTTAGCCTTGTATTAAGATAGTATACCGAGCTGTCAATGACACTCAGGGGATTCCTTAGCTCATGGGAGATATTCCCCGAGAACTGCCCCAGGGTAGCTAACCGCTCCGAGGCAAGCAGCCTTTCCTGAATCTGCCTGCGCTCGGTAATGTCCTCAATGGCGAGGAGGATCATACGGGTTCGGTTATCCTTCTGGTGAATCCGTCGGGCATTAAGCAGCATTGCCTTGTATCCAATGGTCTCGAAGCGGTGCTCCACCTCGAAGTCATCAAAGGAGGTGTTCTTGATAAGAATGCCCTCCAGAAGTTCCCGCAGCCTGGGGATGTCCCACTGTCGGTTGCCCAGATTATAGATGAGCTTCCCCTCGGTGTCCTCAGGTGTCACCTGAAAGGTACTATAGAAGGAGTGGTTGGCCAAGATTACACTCAGGTCAGCATCCAGCACCAACAAAGGCTCACGCACCGTAGCCACAATATTATCAGCGTATTCACTAGACTCCTTAAGGGATCGCTCCATATGCTTGTGGTCGGCTTCTGATACTTTCAATTCAACGATCTGCTGACGCATGGTTACCAATTCATCTATCAGTTGCTCTTTTGTCTTATCGGTATCCTTCATGTCTAACCTTCCGGTATAGTGATGGCAAAGCAAATGGCGGGAGTATTAATTTAGTACGTGTTTCTCTTTCGAACCGGTTCATAAATTTCACGGTAAACTCATTTACCGGGTTTTTTAGCTCGGGGCACTCTTTCAACCTCGACTTTTCCATTTTCAGCAATGATTTTATTCAGGTCATCCTCGGTGAACAGTCTCCACCCTCTTCTGTCCCTGAGTAATGTTGAGAATATACCCTGGTTGATCCACCGGAAAAGTGTAGCTCTACTAATACCAGTCTTACGGCACACTTCCAGTGTCCTGTAATACGTCTGCCCATCAATTTCTATCGGCATAAATTAATCCCCCGAGTATGACGCTTCTGAGTGTGGCTTGAGAAGTCTTTATACGTCTCAAATATACATAATCCGAATCACAAAAATATCACAAAATACCACAGTCGTAACCTGTGGTTGTTACCTCAATCGGGGCAATAAAATGGACCTTCGTCCCCGTTTTCTGGTGGCCAGTCCGGTTAAGGCTAAACCCCCAGCAAACAACACGTTATAAAGCCCAGGGCGATAAAAAGTATAAATGGCAATTCAGGGGTCACCCAGACTCCAGCGGCGACTTTTCCCTCTACGTGATAAGCCTTTAGCCGCCGTATCGCAGCGCTGTTCAAGGGGATTTCACCCAATGAATATCGTCTTGTCAGGTGTCCGTCAATTTCATCATATGTATGCGCCAGTCGGGCAAATCTGCCGCTTCTGAGTTCATCAATGTTAACCCTATAAGCGACAAAGCACAGTGAGGCATTTCCCATGAACTCTTTTAGCCCTAAACTGTGGAGATTGCGAAAAAAGAGGAGGATTGGGACTGCTAAAGCTAGAACGGCAGCATTCAGGATTACCATGGGGGCGAAGGGGAAGACTATGGGTATATACGTATCGAATAAAGGGAAGTGATAGGAAAAGACGTTGAACATTGGCAGTGATGGAAAGAGTACAGCGATACATATGAGAGCTTTCGCGTCAGCCGCACCGAAGAGTCCTAATCTAAAGAAGCCATAAGACACAACGCCGGTGATGACAACAGAAAAAATAAGCGGAGTGAGAAAAGACATACCCTGTACTACAGTGCCGTACCCGGCCAATGCGATACCCAACCCCATCACGACCAGCCACACGATATTGGAGACGCTTCTCTTTCTGATATCAGAGTAACAAGCGTATGCCAAAACAAGCAGGGAAAATACTACTAAATAAATGTCCATTTTAAAATATTGGTAAGTTCAAGGAAATATTCTCTTTTCTTTAGTACCATGAGTTTACGTTTCTGCGGAGAAACACCTGCTGTGTAAAGAACTGCATATTGTTTTCCGTGTTGATGACCCAGAACTTTATGATTACCGCATCACCCCCACCATATTCCGGGTGTGTGATATCGGTCCACCTTACCGTGTTCTCGTTAGGGATATCCCAACCGGTCGCGCTGATTGAGTCCGGCGATGAGTAGTCCGGAAAGACATCATACATATCAGGGTCGTTGGTCAAACCAGAAAAATCGGCGTGAATATCAAAGGGAGCGGTGGCGTTTTTCACTGTCACCGTTATCGTGGATTGGGTCTGCACGTCGCTACCCTCGTCAATACTGATATCCAGAATGCAGGGATAGTCCATGCTGGTGTCAATGCTGGTACCGGTCACCGGCTCGGATTGAGTACGTAACGTCACCAGCCCGGCATAGAGCGTATCGTCAGTCACATCACCTGCCGGGAAGCTAATCTGTTTTACAGCTGTACTGGTGATAACAATCTTGCCTTCGTCAAGGTCAACCTGCGCGGTTGTATCGGCGGCGTAGGAACACACTATCTCCAGTTTGTCAACGTAGAAACGGTCCCCGGTTCCGGACATATTAGCTTCAAAGGCGACCCAGAACTGGCTGGAAAGGCTATAGGGGGACAAATCTATATCATAGAAGCGATACTGGTCATCATCGTCCCCATCAATCCAGGTATGGACCGTGGTCCAATCGACATCGTTGTCGCTTATCAGGCAATATGCTTCCTCACCGGATTCAAAGGAGTTAGCCTTTGCCCAGAACCGGAGGCGGGCGCTAGCCGCTCCGGAAAGGTCAACCGCCCGGTCGACGTATCCAGTATCGCGCCGCAACCTCAGGTGATAACTGCCCTCATACGGCGTGCCGGCGCCGGTAACCAGGGCGTCTCCGGAGGCATACCAGTCGTCAAGCCAGCCGGGACCGCCGGTCCAGTCCCCGCTCTCGAAATCATCACTGGCGACAGTCGTATATGAAGTGCCAATCCCAGCGAGAAGCTGCTCCCAGACTCCCGGATAGTCGGTATCAATTGTGATTTCCACTGATTTAATATTGGTGCGGTTAAACGATGTGGAAAGCGGTTTTATCTCAATTGACTCCGTTTCCATAGATGAAAGCGAAGTCAAGCTTCCAAGCAAAACCGGCACATAAATCTCATCACCAACGATTAGAGGCTGCTCGTCTGTAGTTGCACTTTCGTCTCCATATTCTCTGATTATCAATCCGTGTTCATAGACCAGCCTGGGGCTGTCAACAGTGCCCTGCACCTCATAGATTACTCGATTTGAGTTATAGACCTGGGTAATCGTCGGGCTCCCCGGTCCATCGATAGTATATACAATGCTGACCGACACATTATCGGAGGTCAGCGAGCCGGCCACCCCGGTGCCCGGATTCGCCAGGAACATCCGTCTGGGATAATGGACGCCCATCCGGAAATCGCTGGACTTTGGCGCACCGGTCAGCGCCACATCCTCCACGTCCGATTTGAAGGATATCATATCATCATGGACCATGTTAAGGTGCTCGTATTCTACATCCTTATTCCAGTTAGGCACGTGGTAAGCCTGTATGGTACCGAACAGCGCCGCCACGATCAACAACATCAGCATGGCGCCAATCACCACCGAGACCCCTCTTTCCTCTTGCCACAGTCTCCGCATTCCAGCTCTCATCTTCATATTTCACTTCAATATGGCTGACCTATATCAACAGGGTATAGGCGATAACCGCTACTACGATAAAGAAAACCGAGTGCCTAAGCCCGGCAACCACCTTTCCCTCAGCCATCTTCCCGGTGACAATCCCGGCAAAGAATCCCTGTATCACCAGAGCATGGAAGAAAAGCATATTGTATCTAGTCAGATCTGCATCGGACACGGCAAATTGCCCCACCCCACCCGGCAGGGCTGCGCCGGAAGTAGCTTCGGACGCCTCCTTCATCATGGGGAGGAAGACGTAGCTCATAATCATTATCACAGCCAGGAAAACGAAGTAACTGACGTAACAGACTATAAGGTATGGCTTGGTCTCCGAGCTTCTTCTCTTTTCAAGGGTCTTTGTTTCCTCCACGTCGGTGGCGATGCCCTCCAGTATCTCGCTTAGCTGACCACCCATCCTCGATGCCTCTATCAGGGTAAAGACTGTTCTCCGGATAAGCACCGTGGGGTATTTCTTGGCGAAGTGAAGCAGAGCGTCATCGAAGGAAACACCCCATGAGATTTCATTATCCATCTGCTTTATAGCCTTGGTAAGCGCACCATACTGCCCTCCCGCAGCAACGCTTACCGCCTCCTTGAGCGTCATTCCGGATTTTACGGACAGGCTGATATCACGCACCATAGCCGGAAACTCTGCCTCCAACCTGCTTATTCTTCTCGTCTCGTAGAGGTTAAAAAAGCCCGGGGGTATAATAAACAGTAACAAGGCCAGAATCACGATATTTATTGGTTCGACGCCCAGGTAGAAGGCAACAGCGGCACACGCCATCGCCGTCCCGCCCGAGATGAGGTACAGCAGATACTGTTTTTCCTTGATTGTACGCAGTGGGGATTCAATGAATCGCTGCAGGGTGGATTTTCTTCGGCGGCGCTCTATTGCCTCAAGAACCATGTCACCGTTCATCTTATTTTATCGCCTCCGGTGTCAAAGCATCGGTAAGCAGTAAAAACAGTATCGAGCCCAGTGGTATAATCCCGTATATAATCACCATCAGAATCATCGGGCTTGTCCCTCCCAACATCATCATGGCAGCGAACATGACGATAACCAGGAGCGGCACCGCTACCAGTCCGATGATATAAACCTCAGAAACCAGACCCAGAGTCGCAATGAACTCGGCAAACTTCTTCCGGTTCTCTTCCATGGTTTCCCGTGCCTGGCTGACAAAGTAGGTTCCCATCTCGCCTCCGGAGAGGGCATTGGTCACTGCCCCCTGGATGAATGTCCTGAGATTTGTGGAAGGGGTTGTGGAGGCCAGGTTGCGTAACGCGCTGACAAAATCAAAGCCGAGTAGCTCGACGTCTTTAACCACCAGCTTCGCTTCCTGGCTTATCTCACCGAAGAATTCCTCTGTCTCGGCAAGCTTCCTGAAGATCAGGTAGGGAATGACACCCGTGGTAGCCATGAAGGACATCCAGCAGATAGCATAGGGCAGATAGCCATCAATCTTCACTTTCCTTTCCCAGCCCTTAACCCGGGGATAGAGGATAAAGAGGAGGAACAGAGTCAGACAGCAAGCCAGCGCTGCGAAGACAACTAAGCTGAAGTCGGCGGCAAGTCTCCATATGTCGGCTATGGCTATGTCCCCGGCGAAGATGAACCGCCAGATCGGCACATAGTTAAAGAGGATAGCTGATACCGCCAGCCCCGTGGTGACGCAGACGGACGAGAGTATAAGAGAATACAGGGTAGCCAGGGATAGCAATCTTTCCACGGTGATATACATTCGTGCTTTTATCAAGTCATTGGTCAGGAAGGAGAAGCGAGTTCGCCTTTCCCTGTAGTAACCACCGAAGAGAGCCATAGCCATAGTACCCGTGTTCACCATACTTTTCCCTGCAGCAGGCTCTTTTCGACCTCATCCGGACGTACGCTGTAGTCAAACAGCAACCTGCTCAATCTATTGAAGTCGCTTACGTTGTTCTTACACAGCCAATTCATTATTCTCAGCCGCCGGGCATACTCTGCCGCCAATTCTTCCTCGCTTATATTCAGCTTTTCCATGGTCTCCAGAAAGACTTTGGACTCCCCGCTGAATTGAAAGTTGCCGGTAGCAAGCCGGAAGACCACATTCGTCTTGAGGGTTCCGTTGTCAAAGTCAACACCGGTCACCTCGGTCACATTTATGCATTTCCTGGTCCTGATATCGCCTTCCTTTACCATACTGACCAGCGCTACGATGTCGATGCTGTCAAGCAGCATCAACGGAACGTCTACGGGTGGCTTCGTCAGTCTCTTTACCAACGACTCCACCGAGTCGGCATGAACCGTGGAGAAGGTGATATGGCCGGTGGCCATAGCCTGGAAAAGGGTGGAGGCTTCCTGTCCCCGCACCTCTCCAACCAGCAGGTACTCGGGCCGCTGTCTGAGGGCAGTTCGGAGCAAATCAAACATCTCAATCGAACCACGCTCTTCGGTTTCCCTGGTAACAGAGGGTATCCAGTTCTGGTGAAGGAGGTTTATTTCCCTGGTATCCTCAATGCTCACTATCTTGCAACTGGGCGGTATGAACATGGAGATGGTATTGAGAAATGTAGTCTTCCCCGATGCCGTGCCGCCGATAATGAGGATGTTAAACCCGTTTTCTACCGCCATCCACAAATAGACAGCCATCTCCACTGATATAGTCCCGAGGTCTATCAGGTCTACCGGAGTGAAGGGTATCTCCCTGAATTTTCTAATAGTAAAAGTGGAGCCTCTGGTGGTAACCTGACTCCCTATACTCAGCTGCAGCCGGTCATGGTTAGGCAGCGAGGCATCGAGCAGAGGCTTGGCCATCGAGATGTGCCTGCCTGACCTCTGTGCCAGCTTGTAGATAATGGAGTCCAGCTCTTCCTGGATAAAGGTGACGTTGGTCTCCAGCGACCCGTACTTCTGGTGGTAGACGAACACCGGAATCCCGGCGCCGTCAGCCGATATGTCTTCGACCCTCTTATCTCTCAGTATCGGATCAAGCCTGCCGTAACCTATCAGATCTCTCTTTACGTAGTACATTATCTTTTCCATGCTCAAAGGGCTCAGGCGGATACCGAATTCCTCGGTTATTTCCTGGACCTTTTGCCTCAGGAAGTCCTCAGGTCTATCCAGCGAGGCAAAATCCAGATTAATTACCTCATAGAGCCATAACCTTATCTCTTTCAGTAGCTCTTCCTCACCCCTGGTCAGGCTCACCTCGCATACCTGATAGGTATGAGGCTGGCTCACTTCAATGCCAATGCAGGCGTAGGGTTCGTTCACCGGATACACCTCGAGGAATCTTTCCCTGTCTATCTCCGGTGCCAGCCCCGGCTCAGTGGTATCTACTACATCCACAGGCTTTCTCGCTTTAAGTACTTTTCTTTTCATCGCTTTGCCTGAAAATTGTTCCTTCTGGCGCTACGAGCACAGGTGAATCTCCTCAGCCGGGCACAAACTCATGGTGCTCCCCTGCCCGGTCACAGACCAATCCGCCGAGGTTACTTCCACCCCCAGGCTGATTCAGTATTCGGGGGTAAATTCGCCTCGTGTCTGGTAATTGCTCCTAGCGTACCAGCACATTAGTATCAAGCAAAATCGCATCACTCCCCAGATGGACAATAACGACGTGATACCACGTGTCTGGGGTCAGGGGAGGAGTGCCAGTGCCCGTTTCCTCTGTCACCGTTAAAACTGTGCCGGTCGATATAGCGTTTTCACCCGCTTCGCCCTGTTCCGTGAAGTCTGTGGCACTCTCCTTATCCTCGGTTATCGAGCACTGCCATTCGTTGGCCAATATGCTTTCGCCGCCGTTGTGCTTTATTAGAAGCTGGTCGTCGGTGGCCGGGTCATCAATCACCGAAAGTGCAGCATTAGGTGCCTTGGGGGTATTCCCGATGTATCCGTAGGCGAAACCGGCTACCACCGCCCCCATGACTACGGTTATGGCTACCATCAATATCACGCCGATTACCGGGGATACGCCTCTCTTGTCTTTTATAAATTTCTTAAAGTGTTTCATCCACTTCACCTCCTGATTTGTCTAGAATCGTTTATATCTATCTTTAATTGCTCGTTCGTTCACATTCCGTAAGCTACTACCTCCTTCTGAACCCAGGCGTCTGTCAGGTTCAATTTTCATTGCCCTGAGCACCGTCTCGCACACCTGCCATTGCCATTACCGCATCCAGAATCGCCGTTGAGTCTGCTCCTTTGTTAAGAAAGAGGACCGACTTGGTAAAGTAACTCTCGGCTCCTAGCTGATAGCTGCTGATGATGTCCCTTCCTTCATCCGAGACGGTAAGCACCACTACCGGGATGTCCTTCAGCCCTTCCTCACTCTTTATTTGTTCCAGTACCTCCAGTCCGCTAACCTTCGGGAGCTTCAGGTCAAGGAGGATTAAATCCGGCTTGGGATTAGCTTGACTATCGGCATAAACGCCCCGGTGATGCAGGAAATCGAGTGCCGTTTTACCATCTGTAGTCCAAAAAAGTCGTGGTTTCAGTTTCCCTCTCTCCATGGCCCGCCTCATAAGAATGCCGTGCTCCTCGGTGTCCTCTACCATCAATAAGTTTATCTTTCTTGGTGTTGTCATTTTACCTTCCCCTTTCCCAGCATCTTGGTCAGGCGACTTTTCATCTCTTCACCTGATGTAGGCTTCTTGATATAGGCTCTGGCCCCTGCTCTGACAGCTTCAACGATTACGTCCGGGTCATCCATGTTCTCCGGCATCAGCAAGGCAACAACCGCTGAAGGATTATCTTTTGTTAAGGCGCGTACCACATCGATACCACCCATTTCATCCAGTTTCAGGTCAATCAGGGCAATATCAGGTCTGTACCGGGCAAACTTTTCCAGAGCCTCTCTGCCGTTTTTGGCGACGGCAACGACCTCAAATCCGAGTGTTCCCAGCGTATTGGCGAGAAGGATTCGTATAAAGGCGGAGCTATCGGCTAAAAGTATCCTGGTCTTTCCCATTGGTACTCCTCTTGTCTCTGCCGCTCTGTCGAGGCAATGTAAAGCATATGGTGGTTCCCTTTCTCGATTGACCCCGTTGTACCCATAGCCTTCCCCCGTGTGCTTCAAAAATTTTCTTCACAATCGCCAGGCCGATACCGCTCCCTTCACCGTCTGCCGTACCCCGGTAGAAGAGGGCCAAGACCTTTTCCGCCTCACTCGCATCAATCCCAAGCCCGTTGTCACGCACAAAGAAGACGGCTTCGCCCTCCGAAGGCCAGTAACCAATCTCGATTTTCAGGGGAACGGTTTTATCCCGGTATTTAATGCTGTTCTGGATAATGTTGCCCAGCGCCTCGGCTATCATTGTCCTGTCCGCGCAAACCCTGGGGAATGTCCTGGCGGGGGAAACGGTAGCTCCAATCGAGCGTACCTCCTCGTCGAATTCTGCAATCACTTCCCTGACGATTTTGCCAAAAGAAATATTCTTGACCAGCTTTACGTTGTACCCGGCCCGGGAATATCCCAGGGTACTATTCAAGAAACCCTGCATCTTCCTGACGCCGGACTCGAGCAGCCGGATATCCTCCTGCACGTTTGCTACCTTCTGGTTTTGGATATCCTCCCGGAGCAGCCGGCTGAAACCTTCAATGCTTACCATGGGACTTCTCAGGTCGTGAGCGATGCCGTAGCTAAATGTTTCCAGCTCGCTGACTTTTGCCTGAAGCTGCTGGCTAAGCCTTTCCTGCGCTTGCTGCGCCTGCCGGCGCTCGCTGATGTCATGCAGCGATATGAGGTAGGAAACTTCGTCGTACCACATCGTTTCTGCCACGCGCATTTCCGCGGCAACTATGTCACCTGCCTGGCGGACAATATTAATCTCCGTTACTTCATTTAATGTAATCGGAAAGTCAAATTGCTCCCCATCAAAATCCTCACTTTTCCTACAGAAGAGGGATTCTGCTGCCGGGTTAATATAGCATACTATTCCTTCGGGGCTAGTGATGATAATGCCATCCGGATTATCGTTTATCACTTTGTAGAAATTTGACATACTGTCCCACAATCGCTTCTCGATACGCTTGCTCCCGGTAACATCTTTAAGGAAGACGGAAAGGCCGCTTTTCGAGGGATAGGCGCTGATTTCAAAGGAGAAGACCTTACCCTGAAGCCGGTATTCGTTAACGAAATACTGCGGCTTCTTCGTTCTTAATGCCTTTTTGTAGGCTTTCTCCGCCATTCTCGGCTGTTCTAAATCCGGGAAAATGTCATACAGGTGTTTCCCCAGGGCATCCCTGGCTGGAATTCCGGTCAGATTCTCGGAGGCTTGGTTCCAGTAGGTATATCTCAAGTCTTCATCAAGTGCAAAGAAAACATCGGAGATGCTTTCGGCCAGTTCCTTGTAGTGCGCTTCGCTCTCCCGCAGTTCCTCCTTCATCTCCACACGCCGGGTAATGTCCCTGATGTTGCACTGAATCACTCTTTGGCTGTTAACCATGTAGATATTGGAGACAAACTCCACCGACATTCGCTGCCCGTTCTTGTTTTCCAGCGGTAAGTGCTCGTAACGGACATACCCCCGGTTCTGTAACTCCTGAAAAGCCTCCCGGCTTGCCTTAATATCTTTGAAAGGGCCGATTTCCCATAGTTCCTTGCCTAAAAACTCCTGGCGAGAATACCCCAGCATGTCCGTTAGAAACGGATTAACGTCAGCGATTTGCCCTGTGTCTGCATCGAGAATCAATATCCCGTCTTGAGCCGCTTCGAAAAGTCGCCTGTATTTAACCTCGGAATATTTTAGTGCATGCTCTGCCTGTTGGCGCTCGGTGAGGTCTTCTACTATCTCGACAAAGCCAATCACCTTGCCATTCCTGTCCCTGGTCAGGGTACATAAAATCTGGGCGGGAAAGCTTTCACCATTCTTCCTCACCTTCTCTCCTTCGCAGGAGAACCTCCCTTTCTTGAAAAGCTTGTCAACTATCTGCCGTAGTTTCCCAGCTCCAACAAACTCTCTGGGGAATAATATCTCTATGCCTTGTTTACCGATGACCTCTTCCGGGGTATAGCCATATATCTGGTGGGCGCCCTCGTTATAGGCGAGAATTTTACCATCGGAGTCCGCGGCAATAATGGCGTAGCCGGCCAGACTCTCCAGCAGAGTGGATACAAAATCCGCATTCTGGCGGAGTTCCCTTATCCCCCCCTGAATCGATTGCTTACGGGTAGTTCCCGCAGCCATGGCAGCTTTGTCCCCAGCAGGCACTATCGAAACCTTGTTGTGTAAAATGTCCATTTTTAATTCTCCTTACGAGATATGGTCATCTTGTACTTTGCCAGGAATTCAATGAAATCATCCCGGTATATCCGGTAATGGCCTTTCGGGAGCCTGAAAGCGGGCAGGCGTTTTTCACTAATCCAGCTCAATACCGTTACGGTACTCACCCCGCAACGCTCGGCGATAAAACTCGTAGTGATATATTTAGGACACCAATGTTGTTCCTTTTTTTTCAAATAAGTCTCCTCGCCAGTATTTGCGAGATATTATTAATCTTGGATATCTGAGGTCTTTAGCACATCTGATGATTTTTACGTATTTACTCTAAATAACTAGAATCACATCCGTATCAAGAGATGCGGGCAAAAAGTCACAAAAATATCACGTTTGTATGTATTATTATGAGCGCCTTACTTATGCCGCCGGATGGTTAAGTTATCTAAATATGTGTTGGAGGTTGAGTGTGGTGAAGTAACAGGCTACTGATGATATTAGAAGGAGATTATGAAAAACAGGGGCAAAGTTAAGTAGGGTAAAGCTATGGCGCGGGAGAATCCTCAATCCGTTCTGATATACCTTATTTATAGAATCAGCATCGCGTCGCCGAAACTGTAGAACCGGTATTTTTCAGAAATGGCTTCCCGGTAGGCTTTATTGATGAGTTCCCGCCCGCTAAAAGCGGTCACCAACATGAGCAGAGTCGACCTGGGGAGGTGGAAATTTGTCACCAGCGTATCGACCGTCCGGAACCGGTGACCGGGCAATATAAACAAGTCCACCCAGTCCTCGAATGGGTCCAGTTCCTGCGATTTGCTGGCCCGGGCTGCCTGCTCCAGAATCCTTACGGTAGTCGTACCGACGGCTATAACTCTTTGTTTTTGCCTTTTTGCTTCCGATAATGCGGCAGCAACCTCGCTGCTCACGATGCCGTATTCTTTATAGATAACATGTTCAAGGGGATTATCTTCGGTAACCGGTCGGAACGTATCGAGACCTACATGAAGCATCACGAACATGAATTTTATCCCTTTACTCGCTATCTTTCTCATTAATTCGTGCGTAAAATGCAGTCCCGCTGTCGGCGCCGCCGCGCTGCCGTCGATTCTGGCATAGACCGTCTGATACCGGTCGGGGTCGGCTAGCGGCGTATGTATATACGGCGGGAGGGGTACCTCTCCCGATTTCATCAATAACGCTTCGTCGGAAAATCTTACCGTCCTCATACCCCCCTCCCCTACCTCCGTAATCTCAGCGACAAGGGTTTTATCCTTCTGGATATTTAATGGTGAATCAACGGAAATCTCAACCGTGCTGCCCGCCTGAAGCCTTCGACCGGGCTTTACCAGAGCCTCCCAGAGACCGGTACTTACCCGCCGCAGTAATAATATCTCTACCTTACCCCCGCTACCCACCCTCCGTCCCTTCAATCGGGCCGGAATTACCCGGCTGTCATTAAACACCAGTACATCGCCTGCATGCAGATAATCGGTAATCTCGAAAAATCGACGGTGTACGATTGAACCGTTTTTCCGGTTCAGGACCAGGAGACGGGACTGGTCTCTCGGCTCGATGGGAATTTGAGCGATAAGCTCCGTGGGGAGAGTATAGTCAAAATCACTTGTCTTCACGAATTTCACCAGAATGATACTACTATCACTATACCCTGCAGAGATAAGAAAGGCAATGAAACGCGGAATTATGATATAATATTACGACAGGTAAGCAAACACGATGAAGAAATCCGATGCAGAAAAATGTACCGATTGTTCTTACGGGCCACCGGACTGGCGGTATAAGTGCGTCGATTGCGGTAAAATATTCGATATGCCCGCGCCGAAGGGTCCTTCCGACGAGAAAAACCGGAGCTGTCCAGGCTGTAAGAGCCGCAATATAAAACGTATCAATGTAGTAAAATCCGAAGCCTGCCCACCCGGTGGCTGATAGGTCTTATCAAGCTAGGCCGTGCGCCGCTGGAATACCTTGATCCTCAGCTATAATCCTGCTTTTGATATTTACTTAATGATATTTCCACCCGTTAATTTTTGCTATAATCCTGAAAATAGTTCTAAAAACCCTTGACAAATACCGTATATATCTATATAATATATCAAGATATATCTTGTTATTATGTGATATATCACGTAAGTACTAAATAAGGAGTGATAAATGTTTAAAGATAGATTTATCCGTGGTGAACGAAGGTCCCACCGGCAGTCGCGGGAGGGTTCTTTTCAAAAAGGCGACCTCAAATATGTCATTTTAGACCTGCTCAAGGATAAACCGAGGCACGGCTACGATATTATCCGTGAGCTTGAGGAGCAGTCTCTCGGTACCTATAAACCGAGTCCCGGTGCTGTCTACCCCACCCTGCAAATGTTCGAGGATATGGGCTATACCAGCAGCACCGAAAGAGATGGCAAGAAAACCTATACCATAACGGAAGAGGGTCTCCGGTTTCTGGCGGAACGCAAAGATTCCGCCGACGAAGTTAGAAGCCATATGAAGCGTCGCTGGAGTTTTAAAAACATCGGCAGGATGGCGATGGTAATGAAAGAGTACCATGCGCTGGAGCATATTCTCTCTGATGGATTTCGCCACCTGGACGCCGACCGGACCCAGCGGATTCGTGAAATCCTGATTAACGCCCGGAATGAAATCGAGAATATTATCTCGGAGGAATAGAGATAAATGCCTCTCAAAGGTGAAATCATACTGGAATTTGACGACGAAACGCAGGAATACCTGGCTGTCTGGGAACCCGTGATTATCGGCATGGGCAAAACCGAGCAGGAAGTCCTGCGGGACCTGACGGCAGCGTTAAATTTATCGATAGATGTACATAACCAGCAATTTAGAATAAAAAAGGAGGACTAGAAATGGGTTATTTCAGGATTATGGCGGCCATCCCCGGCTTTTTCTTAAGCTCTTTGTTCTTAATGCTGCTCTGGGACGCCATCGCGCCCAAGCTCGGCTGGGTGGATATCGGCTATGTCACCGCCATGCTGATAACCATCACGCTGTGGCTGGTGGTAGCGCCGCTGGCGGCCGTCGGCAGAAAGAGAAGATAGACTACATATTTAATCTATCAGGAGGGGCTATGATTAGCGAATATCAATTTAAGCAAATAGATTTTGAAAATCCCTCGGCTCTGTTCATCTTCGAAGATATACTCAAAAACCTTATCGGAGGACCACTGCTGTATAATCCCTATTTTAAGAACTTTGGATTAAAGGGAGATGAGAAAATACTCGACTTTGGCTGCGGCGGCGGGGTGGGCTCTCGATGCCTAGCTAACATCTTGAATGAGAATGGGCATTTAACCTGCATCGATGTTTCGAATTACTGGGTTGAAAGGGCCGTCAGCAGACTAAAAAAATATCCCAATGTATCGTGTTTGGCCGGCGATATACGAAATCTGGATTTGCCTGATAAATCCTTCGATGTAATTTCTATTTTCCATGTCATCCATGACATAGCCCCGGAAGACAGGCAAGAGACTATCGGCGTCTTAGCGCGGTTACTGAGCACAAATGGAACACTTTTCATACGAGAACCGGTTAAGCAGTCCCACGGCATGCCCAGTACTGAAATAAGGAGTCTTTCTTTAAACGCCGGCCTCAGGGAAGCGAGATTTACCGAGAATAAATCGGAGTACACGGGCGTATACCAACTTATCTAAAACACCAGGGATTATTTATACCTCACCTCCTAACCCCCTCTCCAAACGGGGCTTTTGAGAACGTCAGTGATAATTAATTTGGAGAGGGGGAGATATTTTGAGAGGGACAGAGCCCCTCTCAGCGAGCTACTCCCCCTTTTGGTTTGTATAGTGTGTTCCTAAAATAAAGGCTTGGGGTTTCCCATTTGAAGTGGGGCGGGGACATTTTTCTGGACAGAGCATAGGCGCTGCGAGGGTGGCTAGGGTGGGAATAGATATCTCAAAGGGGATGGGGGTCGGTATAGAGATTATTTAATTTCCACGATATCCATATAATTAATACCAGCGATATAGACATAGTCCCCGATAATCTGGGGGCACCACCACATATAGGCCATCGTTGCCCCGCCGAACCCGAACATAGATTCGGTATCCACACTATCCATCAGCTTCGGACTATCGGGTTGGGAGACGTCCAAGAGACATAGCTGCACCGTTACGGCCTCATTGCCCGACTTGGTAACATAAAGGGTGTCGCCTTTCAATGTCATGGCAATAACGAAACCGCCCAGTTCAGCAGCGGCGACCTCTTCAGGAGATGCCGGGTCGGATACGTCTATCACCCTTAGCTGTCCCGCACCGAAAGTCACGAAGAGATATTCGCCATAAGATAGTAAATCGATAATGTTAGCTAGGTTAGCCCAGGGAGGTTCTTCTAGTTCGGACTCCGGGTCCCAAAAAGGCATTTCCCTGACGAGACCTTCGGGGACGTTCAGTTCGTAGTTGCACAGAATTTCGGGCGAAGCCGGGTCGGACACATCGTAAATAGTCAGGGTCTGCCCGATGCCCACATATAAATAACCATCACTTACTTCCAGAAAGCAATCCCTGGAAGGAAGGTCTATCCGGGCTATTTCCCGGATATCCTGTATATCGGAGACATCCACGATAGTAACCCCGTCATACATCTGTCCGGAGGCATAAGCAATGCCTTCTACTACCATGAGATTCCGGGTAGCCTCAATAGACACTATTCCCAGGTCTACAGGATTCGCGGGGTCGGATATATCCACCAACCAGAGACCTTTTTCAAGGAAAAGGAAAGAATAAAGGATATCGCCATACACCGTACAGCTGTCGGCCATTACTCCGCGTTTACCCTGTTTCTCCGGTGTAATCGTAGAGATTAATTGGGGCGAAAAGGGATCCTCGGTATCGAATATAAAGAAAAAGAAGCTGTTGCCAAATGTAGTGGATGACTGATGGATACCTAGAATCAGGTATCCCCTGCCGTCGATTTCCGCCGAGGTTAAGGGGTAGGCGTCAATTAGTCCGCCTTCGGCGTCGTAGTCAAAATTCGGTACGGCATCCAATCCGGGGGGGAATGAATACTCCCAGCGGCCCACTATCTCGGCACGAAGCTCAGAATTTCCACAGGAAAGCGAGGTGAAACTCAGGAGAACTATCAAGATAAGAGCAGCGGACGATATCTTGAAAAGCAGCGCCCTGTTTCCTCTATCCATTGTTAACCTCCTCACATCTACCTCCGGCCAATGAAGAAAACAGAATAAACGGGCTTAATCCGCTGTGAATTATGGCAAATAATAACGATAGTGTCAATACAATCTGATGACTATAGGCATAATCAAGGCCTAAAAAAATCCCCGGCATTCGCATTAGAACACCGGGGATTAAAGTATTTACCCTGAATAAATTCTAAAGTCCGGCTTCCTGGATAATCTGGGGTACGTTCTTCTCCCAGCCGATAGCCATGATATGCACGCCCTGGCAGAGAGGTTTGAGCTGCTTGATAAGGTCGGCGCAGAGCTGAATACCGGTAGCCGTCCTGTCTTCGGCATCGGTCATCTTCTGAATCAGATCATCGGGCACAAATACCCCGGCCACGCTTCTGTTCATGTACTTGGCCATACCGGCTGATTTCAGAGGTATAACCCCGGCCAGAATGGGCACATTAAATTTTTCCACCCTTTTCATGAACCTGGCGAATTTATCGGCGTCGTAAACCGCCTGTGTCTGGATGAACCTGGCCCCGGCGGCGACCTTCTTTTGAAGCTTGGCTATCTGCAATTCCATGGAAGCATCGGTATCGGAATCCACCTTCACTACCGCCCCGGCGAAGAAATCCGGCTTGCCCTTTAGCTCGTTGCCGTTAATATCAAAACCTTCATTCAAACGCTTTATCGCCTGGAGGAGGGTTACCGAGTCCAGGTCATAGACCGGTTTAGCTTCGGGGTGGTCACCGAGCTGGGGAAGGTCACCGGTTATTGACAGTACGTTTTTTATTCCCAGCACCCAGGCGCTGAGGAGGTCGGACTGCAGAGCGATGCGGTTGCGGTCGCGGCAGACTGTCTGGTAAATCGGCTCCAGCCCCTTCTGCAGCACGATATAGGCGGTAGTCATCGAACCGAGTCTCATCACCGAGCTTTGCTGGTCGGTAATGTTAGCGGCATCCACCTTGTCCCTTAAAAGGGCGGCATTCTCCTCAACTTCGGTAATATCGGTACCTTTCAGTGGACCAACTTCACAGGTTATGGCAAACTTTCCTGACTCCAGTTTCGATTTTAAGCTCACTTTATCCTACCTCCTGATCAGATTGCTCCAGCGCGTAGCGCGAGGTGGCTATCATCTCCGGCCGGGCCATCAGCTTGTTGTGGTCCAGCGCATCGATTAAGGCACTGAGTTTATCCAGCTGGTTCTTGGCTTTCAGCCGGTTATAAATCAACTCCCAGCCGCAGTCACGCTCGGGAGAAAGCTCACACTTGCCGTTGGACGCCCCTCCACAGGCTCCGCTGACCAGGCTCTTGGTACAGGCGGTAAGCGGGCAAATACCACCGGTGTAGTCCAGCAGGCATTGACCGCACTCATAGCATCTCTCACTGCCCCGCCATTCACCGCGACTGCCGCCGAGATTGACGGTATTGCAGGCCGGGTGGCAGACCTTGTTCACCGCAGCGGCCACCGCCTGTACGCCGATACCGCAGGTCATCACCAGTATCGAGTCAGCCGCCGCTACCTGGTCAACCCTGCCCCTCAAACCCGACTTAACCAAAGCCTTCTCACAGAGAAATTCGATAACCTTGGTACCGGTGACGGTAAATCCGGCTTCTTCCAGTTTCTTTTTCATTTCTTCCACCTGGACAGGTCCGCCACTACCCGAGGACTGGGCACAGCCGTTGCATCCCAGTATAAAAACGCTTTTCTCCCCTTCCAGGTAGCCTAAAATGTCTTCTAAAGGTTTTTGCTCTGATAAAATCATCTCTCCTCCTTAAACTACCCTGTATTGACCCAGGTCTCGACCTTTGGGTGTGACGACGTGGATGGAGCAGGCCAGGCAGGGGTCAAAGGCACGGATGATGCGGACGATTTCAAACGGGTTGTTCTCGTCCTTTATCTTGGTTCCGATGATTGCCTGTTCGATGGGTCCGTGCTGTCCTTTGTCATCCATCGGCCCGACATTCCAGGTGGTGGGCACCACGCACTGGTAGTTGTCGATTTTCTTATCCTTAATGTGTATCCAGTGCCCCAGCGAGCCGCGGGCGGCATCGGTCAGCCCCATGCCCATAGCTTCATCGGGGATTTCATATTCAACGTAAGTCGGCTCTCCCGGCTTTAGCTGTAGCGCCCAGCCTTCCAGCGAATCAGCAATAAATTTCGCTGATAGCGCTCGCGCCAGGTGGCGTCCCAGCACCGAGAATAGCGCCGCCGGCGGCGCCTTGAGTGCCGCTAACGACCCTTCCACCAGTTCCTTCATTACCGGGTCGCCCTTGGCGTAGGTTACCGCCACTCTTGCCAGCGGGCCGACCTCATAGACCTTGCCGTCGTACCGCGGCGCCTTAGTCCAGGAATAGGCATCCTTCTTTCCGTATTGCGGTTTCGTATCTCCCTGCGACGGGTGCAGGCCCGAGGTAGAGTCTTCGTACCACGAGTGTTTAACATACTCGGTTATCTTGTCCGTATCCAGGTTGCCCGGTTTAAGGTCGGCGGAGACGGTACCCTGTTTGAACAACCTCTCCCGCGTGGTATAGTCCGGGCTGCTGCCGTCGAGGTCGAAGCTGCCGTAAGCCAGCAGGTTCCTGCATCCGGCGCCGATTTCCGCGTAATCGAGATAAGCTCCGGCTACCGCCAGAACATCCGGGATGTAAGCGTTATCGATAAAGTCCTGGAGTATCTTGATTTTCCAGATATACGCCATAATGTTGTCGGCGGTGGGTACGCTGGTAACGCCGCCGGGTACCACGCCGACGCTATGCGGTATTTTACCGCTGAAGATAGCCACGGCTTCGTGACCGATGCGCCTTATTTCCAGCGCTTTTACGTAGTGAGCTACAGCCTGCTGGTTAATCTCCGGGGGCAGGCGGTAGTCGCCTTCGTAGCGGGGCAGGAACGGCCCCAGCTCGCCGCGGGCAATAAAGTCTTTGACGGAATTCAGCTGAGAATCATTTCCTTCGTACTTGGCCACGTCGGCAACGTTCACGTAGTCGAGGGCGGCCAGGTGGTAGAAGTGAAGCACATGGTCCTGGACGATGTGAGCGCCCTGGATAAGATTGCGGATTATCCGGGCGTTATCCGGTATCTTATCGGCGATACCGAAGGCGCTGTCCAGATTTAACGCGGCGGCGATACCGTGCGACTGCGGACAAACGCCGCAAATTCTCTGAGTGATTACCTGGGCATCTCGGGGGTCTCTTCCTTTGAGTATAATTTCAAATCCGCGGAAGAGGTTGCCGGTAGTCCTGGCGTCTTTAACCTCTCCGCTCTCAACGGTAGCTTCAATTTTTAGATGCCCCTCAATCCTGGTGACGGGGTCAATAACAATCTTGCCCATTATTTCTCCTCCTTGTCAGCCCAGTAGGCACCGATGGTGGGCAGGTCGACATCAACGAGCTTCTCGTAGAAAGGCGCCGTCTGGTCGGGGAATTCAGGCTGGGTGCAGCCGTTACAGGGAGCACCGGCTCCGATAACCCAGTTGGTGCCGCTGTTCCATCTCCTCAGGGGGCAGTCGGCGTAGGTTATGGGGCCCTTGCAGCCTAGTTCGTAGAGACATCCTTCGTCGCCGAATTTCTTGGCGAATTTCGCCTCGTCGAAATAGGCGCGGCGGGGGCAGTTCTCATGGATGAGCTTACCGTAGAAAGCCTTGGGCCTCAGGAAATCATCAAGGTCGTCTGCCGTGGGCAGACCATTGAGAATAACACCGGCAACCGTCCCGATGAACCAGTCGGGGTGAGGAGGGCAACCGGGGATATTAATCAGCGGTTTGCTAATTCCCTGAGCATCCAGGACATCCTTCACTGATTTACATGAGGTGGGATTGGGTTTGGCGGCGGAAATACCGCCGAACGAAGCACAGGTACCCAAGGCAATAACCGCCAGCGAGTCCCGGGCCAGTTCGGTTACTCTCTGCAGCATGGTAACCGGTTTACCGTCCCTCTCACCGACCGCACCATAGACGGCATCCGGGTCCGTCGGCACGGCTCCGTCAACCACCAAGACATATTCGCCTTTCTTTTGTTCGGCGGTGTCTTCCAGCGCTTGAATTGCCAGTTCACCGGCGGCAGCCATTATCACCGGGTGAAACCTGAGGTTGACGTGCACGCCGGGAGCAATCTGGTCTATCAGCACATTTTTTATAGTGGGACTGGCCGTATTCAGGAGTGATACAGCGCAACCGCTGCAACCGGATGTCTGCAGGTAAACAACAGGAAGTTCCTTTACCATCAAGCTAGACTCCTTTCTATTTATTCAGGCGCCAACATGTTTGCGCCAGACTATACGGAAAATACCCTTAACTAATCTCTTAAATTTTTATTTGTATCCCTAAAACATAGCAAATCCCCGGGGGTACCACCCGGCCGGGGATGAAAGAGATATATTCTTTTACACAGGAACAGGGTATTTCAGACCTGGCTTACAGGTCGAAAATCCCCCTGTCATAGGCAGTCCGCACTATTTTGTTTTTTTCCGTTAATATCACCATGTCAAGAAAAGCGGAGGGATGTATACCTGGAATCAAGCCGGTCCAATAATTTCCTCCTGAAAACAGTGCTCCATCTGATTATATATCCCTTGACACCACGGTTATTATAATATATTAACCAATATTAGTCCAGCCCTGCTGACGTTATCCGGGCTATTCGAGGAGAGCCCTGGCTACGATTTCAGCCAGGTCCAGGACCCGTACCCTCTCATCGGCTTCCTTGTCTTTCAGGCCGTCTTCAAACATGGTCATACAGTAAGGGCAGGCCACGCATACAGTATCCGGATTCTCTTCTAATGCTTCTTCGACACGCGCCACGTTGATAAGTTTCCCCTGCTGCTCTTCCATCCACATCCGTCCGCCCCCGCCGCCGCAGCAGAAGCCGCTTTCGCGATTTCGTTCCATTTCGGCGGGTGCTTCGCCCGTCGCCTGAGATATTACCTGACGCGGGGCGTCAAATATGGAGTTATACCGCCCCAGATAGCAGGAGTCGTGATACAGCACCTTACCGAGTCCGTCGGGATTCTTTAGCGGTAGTTTATTCTCAAGCAGCAATTTCTGAATTAACTCGGTGTGATGGACTACTTCCAGGTTAGCTCCGTATTGCGCATAATCGTTTTTCATGGTGCTGTAGCAGTGAGGACACTGGGTAATTATTTTCCTGATGCCCTTTTCCGCAAACATCTTGAGATTGGTCTTCGCCATCCGGTCGAACACATATTCGTTACCGAGTCGCCGCAGGCTATCGCCGCAGCACATCTCTTCCCTCCCCAGAATCCCCCAGGATATGCCGCTTTTATCGAGAATCCTGGCCATCGACAATGTGGTGTGACGGTTCCGCGAATCGAAGGCCCCCGCACAACCCACGTAGAAGAGATACTCGGTCCGTCCGGCTTCGAAAGGTTTAACGTCAATATCCGCCGCCCACTTGGTGCGTTCGGTGGGGGCCATTCCCCAGGGATTGCTGCGTTGCTCCATATTCTCGAAGAAAGTCAGCAGTTCGTCGGGGAATTTGGCTTTCATTTCCACCAAGTACCGCCGCATATCCACGATTCGCGGCACGTGTTCGATGAATACCGGGCAGACCTCCATACAGGCGCCGCAGGTGGTGCAGTCCCAGAGGACTTCCTCCGCTACGCTGCCCTCAACCTCGCCGCCGATTAACGGCAGCGTTCCGGCCTGACCGTTGTAATTTTTCAGCAGGTTGACCTTGATATCATGAATAACAAGGCGAGGTTCCAGAGCTTTACCGGTAAAGGTTGCCGGGCAGACATCCGAGCAGCGTCCGCACTCGGTGCAGGCACAGGAATCAAACAGTCCCTTCCAGGGAAACTGGTCTATCTGCCCGACGCCATAGGCGTTCCCCTTGGCGAACTCCTCTTTCGATTGGGTTCTTACCTTGTCCAGACTCTTGAAAAAGCAGTTGGGAATAGCGGTGAGGACATGCATATGCTTGCTGTACGGCAGGTAGTTGAGGAAAGCCAGCAACACAATAGCGTGAATCCACCAGAATATATCAACCGCCGTTTCCAGGGTTCCAACGGAAGTTCCCGTGGGGATTAGTGAAGCGCCGAAGTTCGATACGGGCATATAACCCGCCGCTCTCTCCGTGCCTGCCGCTATCTCGCTGGCGTGCAGACCGAAGAAGGCAATCATCAGGATGGCGACCATCGACAGGATGATAAAAGCGTCCCGACTCCTCGCTTCGATATGGGGCGGCGGGAAAAAGAGACGGCGGATAACGGCGATAATCACCGCCAGCAGGGCCAGCACTGACACAATATCGAATATAACTGAAAGCGTAAAATAGAGACCGTCCGGCAAACGCGAGTAGCTGATAATCTCGGGAGCCAGACCGCTGAGAAGGAATTCAAGGTTGGCGAATAACAGGACCATGAACGCCCAGAAAAGCATGAAGTGGTTGAATCCGAAAGGTTTGCTGACCACCCTCCTCTGGAAGAAGGCATAATATATCATATTCCACAGGCGTTTCGCAGGTTTATCGAACCGGTTGTCCGGCCGGCCTATCCTGACCACCCCGATGCGACGGTAGGCGCTCCAGCCGAATATCAGGAAAGCAGCGAGGAAAACCATCAGGAATACAAATATTCTCGTATCCAAAGCTTATTTTGTTCCTTTTTAGCTATTTTTTATTTTGCCACCGCAGTAGCAGCTTTCTTGGCTCGGATTTCCCTAACGTAGTTAGTAATAGCCGGTATTATCTGGAAAAGGTCACCGACGATTCCGTACGTGGCCACTTCAAAGATTGGTGCATGCCGGTCGCGATTGATGGCAATAATAACATCCGAGTCCTGCATACCCACCAGGTGCTGAATGGCGCCGCTGATACCGCAGGCGAAGTATATCTTCGGTCGCACTGTTTTTCCGGTCTGGCCCACCTGACGCTCCAGGGGCATCCAGCCCGCTTCCACGGCGGCACGGGAACACCCGACAACGCCGCCGAGTTCGTCGGCAAGCTCCTGCAGGATACTGTAATTCTCGGTATTGCACATGCCGCGTCCGCCCGAGACGATTATATCCGCCGCCGCCACATCAACGGCATCCCCTTTCGTATCGGCGATTATTTCCAGCACCTTGGCGGCGATATCTTCTTCCTTGAGCGGCACCGTCTCGCGGATTATCTCGCCCGTACGCGAAGTATCCTTTTCGGGTAAAGGCATAACATGGGGACGGACCGTCGACATCTGCGGTCGGGTATATTCCGTGAGAATGGTCGCCATGATATTACCGCCGAAGGCGGGGCGCGTCTGCAGGAGAAATCCCTTATCGTCAATAGACAATCCGGTGCAATCAGCCGTCAGTCCGGTCTGGAGGTTCGTCGCCACGGCTCCGGCCAGGTCTCTCCCCTGCCCGGTAGCCCCGAACAGGACGATTTCCGGTTTGTATTTCTCGATTAGGTAGCAAATCGTTTTATAGTAAGATTCCGTACGGTAATAGTGGAATACGGGGTCGTCAACGAGATATACCTTGGCAGCGCCGTAGGAAAACGCTTCCCGGCAGAGATGCTCCACCTTTTCACCCAGGCATACTGAACAAAGGTCTTCTTTCCGGGCTGCCGCCAGTTCCGCGCCGACCCCCAGAAGCTCCCAGGAAACCTCGGCCGCTTTGCCTTCGGTCTGCTCTACAAACACCCACACCCCTTTATATTCCTTTATCTTTTCCAGTCTGGGGTCTTTTTCCTCTATCTCCTCGCCCGCTTCGGGTTGTGCCGCTTTCTTCTGCGCGGCTATTTCATCGAGTATCTTCTGCTCTTCCGGGGTGTAGTAAATTTCGATGGCATCGGCCGGGCAGACCTTGATACAGCGGCGGCACCGCGTGCATGTTTCCAGGTCAATGACAGGCTCGCCCTTTTCGTTCATGGTAATAGCGTCTTTAGGGCACTCACTTTCACAGCGGGCGCCGCAGGCGATGCACCTGCCGGGTATCAGCCTGGCTTCACCGCGGGGTCTCTTTAATTTCTGTGGTTCTGCCATATCTTCCTGCTCCGGGGTTATTTATTAAGGTGACAGGATATCCTTTTCCATCATTTTATCTATCAGTAACCTGGCGATATCATCCGGCTTGACGGAATCATCGCCCAGGATTTCTCCCTTGGCTCTCTCCGGCGAGAATATCTTGCGCACCTGCGTTGCCGAACCTTTGAGTCCTATCGTCTGTTCATCGATTTTCATGGCTTTATTATCCCAGAGGGTGATTATGGCATCTTCAGCCATCAAACGCATGGGCACGGTGGGATAGCGGGGCTGATTAATCTCTCTGAGGACAGCTATCATGGCCGGCAGAGGCGCGGTAACTATCTCGTGACGGCCTTCCAGCTTACGCCTGACTTTAACAATTTTGGCCGATAGGTCGACTTCTTCGATTCTATCCACCAGGGTAAGCTGTGAACAGCCCAGTCGTGTGGCAATGCCCGGCCCAACCTGGGCCGTATCGCCATCGATGGTCTGGCGACCGCACATGATAATAGCCAGCTCTTCTTTTTCCGCCAGTTTCCGGACGGCTTCCGTCAGCACCTTACTCGTCGCCAGGGTATCGGCGCCGCCGAAAGCGCGGTCGCTGAGAAGCACCGCTTCATCGACACCCACCGCCTGAGCCTTACGGAGTGTTTCTTCAGCGCTGGGGGGCCCCATGGAGATAACCGCCACGCGAAAGCCGTATTTATCCTTGAGTCGCAGGCTTTCTTCGAGGGCATGGGTATCGTAGGGGTTCATGATGAAGGGCACACCCTCACGAATGAGAGTGCCGGTGACAGGGTCCACCTTGACCTGAGTTGTATCAGGTACCTGTTTGATGCAGGCGACTATTAACATCGGTATGATATATCAAAAAACCTAACTGATAGATATTACCATAAAATTCAGCTTGGGGCAAACATTCCTATGATTGGTTCTGTTTGATTTTGGTTGAATGGAGATGCTCTCCCCCTGACCCCTTTGAATTATCTTTTCCCACCCAAACCGCCCTCTCGGCAACGTGCGCTTGTCCTTTAGTTATTCCCTACCCCGTTTCCCCCTTTCGTAAAGAGGGATTTATTTTATTCACCCACCTCCAAAGGGGACGTTTAAGAGGGGCGAAGCCCCTCTTACTATATAATTCCCCCTCTCCTGCGGAACGCCTTGCCAGGAGAGGGGGACAAAGGGGGTGAGGTCTACGTATCCATCAACCGAATGCCAATAAAACCCTACAGCTTGCCTATCCCCGGCATCTCGGTACCGAAGGGACGGACATCCATCAGGTAAAAGGGCCTGTCCACCCTGGTAATGGTCAGCGGGCAGTGCGCCAGCTTACCCGGTATGACCACCGCGGTCGGTCGGGTAATCACGTGCCTTTCCTTTTCCTTGCCCAGGCATATCTCCGCCTCTCCCCCCAGGTCGCTGAGATTATCGGTATCGTTTCCCACGAAGAAGAGAATCTCCGGCATGGGATGGGCATGGGGCTTCTCCGGATTAGGCCCGAACCGGTAGGGTGCTCTTTTCAGGCTCTCGCACATGATGAGGAAATCAAAACCGGGATTATTGCCCCGGATAAACGCCAGGTGACCACCGGAATCATCGCGATTCGTCGGGCCGTAACCCCAGGCTCCTTTTCGCGTGAATGCCAGATTTATCATGTTCTGGCGGTACTTGGAATTCCAGCCCATCACCGGTATGTTATCCAGTTTCTTTTTTGTCACTGGCAAAGCCTCTTCGCTATATTTCCGGGCACAGGAAACCTCTACGTAGATAAATCGCCTGTCTATTGTATTTATCATGGCGGGGTAATGCGGTAAGCCTTTGGGAATAGAAACAGCCGTCGAGGTGGTAATCATGTGCTTTTCCCATTCCTCCCCGAGGTATAGCTCCACTTCCGCTCCCAGGTCGCCGATATTATCCGCGTCGGTGCCCAACCAGAAATTAACCTAGTTAAAATCGTGTTTGTGCTGGCCGTATGATTCTATCCCCATTTGCCCGGCCGCCAGGTATGTGCCGTACCTGACGTGAAAATCCAGGTCGAACGGTTCCCCGCTGACCTCCGTCATCTGCCGGTAAAGCCCGGGACCGTTTTCAAAAGATAATTCGACAACGTATTTACCGTATTTCTTTCCCGCCATTTCTGATTTCCCCCTTTTAAATCTGAAGCAATCATAGCAACCGCTACGGCAAAATGTCAAAAGATATACCGACGCGTTCTAACCAGTTAACGTTCAGGATTCATATCCTCACCCCCGTATCCCCCACCCCAAAGCTGTTTTTATGTGGG